>Ga0208905_1000346_pt1 | contig 23771 bp, 18 predicted proteins | sample AntAceMetag02UKS_FD_184776 | JGI IMG/M metagenome (GOLD analysis project Ga0208905, IMG submission 184776) | Saline lake microbial communities from Ace Lake, Antarctica - Antarctic Ace Lake Metagenome 02UKS (SPAdes) (version 2) | ecosystem: Environmental > Aquatic > Non-marine Saline and... | reverse complement strand
CTGCCAGGCTCATCATAGGTTGTTAGCAGATAGACTTTGTCAGCCTTAACCTTCTCAAACGGGACGATGGCCCGATCAATCTCATGACCCAGCGGGATAATGTGTACAACCTGTTCAAAAGCATCCATGACCGTTTTTCTCCTGAGAAATAATTGGTGTAGAAGATAATGAAACTAACACTGATAATTTTGCTAGTAATGCTAAACTCGTTATGTTAGAATTAAATAAGCATTTCCCGGCACCATATCTTGGTATGCGTCTCCGGCCTGTGTGTCGGGGGCGAAACAAAGGAAGAGATGGATATGGATATGGCAATAACCGGAAGTGATATTTTAGCCGGCATCAGCTGTGGCGATGCAGTATCGTTTGGGAATATGGCCGTTGCCCCCCTTGTGCGCAACGCAGAGGCGGCAGAAGGCCCTGAGTATCTGATTTTACGTGAGGCGTTTGAGGCAGGATTCCTGCAGGTTTCTGAGGTTTCCGAGAGTGGTTCGGTTCCGGAACTGGTGGTGAGAAACACCGGGAAGCTGCCGGTCTTAATTCTCGATGGTGAGGAGCTTGCCGGGGCGAAGCAGAACCGGGTGGTGAACACCAGCATTCTGGTGCCGCCTGAGGCGAAGATCGTGGTCCCGGTCTCCTGCACTGAATCGGGGCGATGGTCATATCGTTCGGCGCATTTCTCGGATTCGGATGTGATGATGTCACGGAATATCCGGGCGAAGAAGGCCCGGTCGGTCTCTGAGAGTCTGGAACGGTCCTCGCAGTTTTCTTCGAACTAGGGCGAGGTCTGGGAGGAGATCCGTATAGAGGCGAGGGCCTGCGGGGTCGAGTCGCCGACCGGAGCAATGAAGGATACCCATGAGCGCCACCGTGGTTCTATGGGGAAATATAATGAAGCGTTTCAGCTGGTGGAGGGACAGACCGGGTGTCTAATCTTTCTGCGGGGTGAGGCTGCCGGATGCGAACTGCTGTCCCGACCGGAGAAGTATGCGATGCTTCACCAGAAGATCATCGGGTCGTATGCGATGGATGCTCTACGGAGTGACCATGGCTCTGATGACCGGAACCCGGTCCCACAGAAAGCGTTTGAACAGGCTCTGGATGCCATCGGGAGTATTAAGGCAGAATGTTTCCCCTCGGTGGGTCTGGGCGAGGACTGCCGGATTCGGGAAGGCCGTATCACCGGCTCGGCACTGCGGTATGAGAACGTGAGTATTCATGCAGCGGTGTTCTGGCTGGAGGAGGAACGGAGACAGCATGCCGGGCACGGTGACGGAGAGAGTCGCCGTGAGGAACGGATGGCATCGTTTGATGAGCGAAGGCAAAGGATGAACCGGTGAACCCGGACCGGAAGAGGCTCGGCACTGCCGGCGTTCTCTGTCTTATTTTTCTTTTTTTGACGTTGTTAATTTGTGGCTGTTTTACCATGGACACGCAGGTCCGGGTCGGAGCGGATGGTCTGTACACCCGAGCTACGGGTCATCGACCGGTGGAAACCTAGACGTTGACGCAGAACAGGATCGATGGTATTGTTTTCATAAGGGGAGTGAGGGCGGCGGTGACGTGCTGAAGTGGATTGCTGTGTAAAAATCTAAATTGAGAAGCAAAGATATTTATTGCTTCATCACAGATTTCCAGCTGTTATAAAAATGATTTTGCCAAATTAAGGATTATTATGGATATCATGACTAAATTGTGTAACTATATATCTTTTCTAAATTTTGCATTTTAGATGGTGGTATACTTGACAGACGACGGTCTAAACATTAATCAACTTGTAAAAAACTACATCCACTCTGTGGATGCCATAAAGGCACTACCCGACTTCTTATGTCCTAGTATCGTGGGCAACAGGGACGTTAAACTAGGCACTCTGTGTATGCTTGCATCTGGGGATGACAATGAATCCCGTAATCGGATACATCTCCTGTTCGGAGGACTCCCAGGAACAGGTAAAACCGTATTGATGAATTACCTATCCAAACAGTGGGATGCACAGTACATCACATCATCACCCACCGGTGCAACGCTGAAGGGTGACGCACGGCGTAAGAACTCGGGTGAGATGGTCATGCACAATAACGACGGTGGAATTGTTGCCATCGACGAGCTTGAGTCCATGCCAAACCCGGACCTGCTACGTGACGTTATGGAGTCAGGGTACTACGACATAGCCGCTGGCGGGACATGTGTCAGATACGATGCACGATGTAGAATAATCGGTGGTACAAACAACGTCAGCAAGCTCAGTAATCCAATGCAGGACCGTTTCGACCTGATTTATCACCTCGACGTACCAAGCGGGCAGGAATCACTTGAAATTGCAACACGGATATTCTGTGGCAGCACGGACCTGTCAATAGTGAGCCTGCTACTGCAAAACATCATGGCTGTGGTCAACGATTTCAACCCGGGGAACCCGTCGAAAGAAATTGTAACCGAAGAGTTCTCCAAATTCTTCAAGAACAAAAACGAGGGAGAAACCGGCAGGTGGTTACAGTCGGTCCGGCGGATAGCCCGGGCACTGGCACGCCTGCAACTCCACGATGTCACCCGTGAGGACATCCGGATGGCAATCCGGATGAAGTTAAAAAGTGAGAGGAGAGCCCCGGACAATTATATACCCAACTCTTCTGGAACCCTAAAAGCATCCACAGCAACCAAACAAAAAATCCGAGAGAAAGATCCAAAGGCCACCAAATTAATAAAACTCAATGAATTATTACTCTCCCAGAATTACAGTATCCCCATCGATGAAATTTCAGAGATATGTAAAAATGACAAAGATTTTAGAGAACTCCTTAAAAACACACCTGATAGAAATATTTCTCAAAATGAAATCATTGTTTCTATGAAAAGATCGGTTCTTAACTCGAAACCAAACATAATCCCAAATACAATGTCAGGAGGTATTGTAAGAGATGAGAATAGTCTCTCAGCCATCACTAAACCAGAGGTTAGGAGAAATCCTGTGGTTAGTGTGCAGAACATGATAAAATGTCAGAAGGAAAGTGAAGAACAACCTGAGCACCAATACCAGATCGAAGACGGTCTAAAACTCTACTACACTTGCAAAAGCCTTGATGGAGCTCAAAAATTCTACGCAGGACTCCTTAAGACAACCCCGGAGTACGCCATCAACATGCACCACGAGTCAGACGACCCGGACTACGATGAAATGATCTGTTTTGACCTCACATGGCGGGAGAAGCTTGGTGGTTACAACGCCGCCGGTGGGCGGATTACACCAAGTAAAGCCATCGCGGAGGCAAACAAGCTATTCCAAAAAAAAGATGTCCGCATGGTCGCCTTAACGTCTGAGATTTTATAATCTAGCACACCACCCATGCACCAGGATTTATCCTTGTCAATGACAACTTTGAATCCCCTGATCTTCTCGGAGCAACCTATGAATATCTCATTAAATACTTCGCTGACAGTGCTGGTGAACCGCTTGCCTATGAATCCAATAATTTTATGACTATTCAAATAGTTTGATTTTTATTTATTCTCAGGAACCACTCGTTTGTATGATTCCTCAATACTCACCGTAACTTCAGCCCCATTAGCCGTAGAAGGGATCAGTTTTTCCTCAATCCATTCCGGTCTCACAAGTTCCTCCTCAACCTTTTTCAGCGGCCATACGCCGGTCAGGCAGTCCTTGTTAATTGGAATAAATAACTGGAAATCATTGGGACTGACAACCATCAGTGCAAACGGGTGGCGTCTCATATCACGGTGGAGATCCTGGCTTTTACGATAGAATGTTACATAGAGTTGTTGGCATTCCAAACCCTTTGGAGAGGGACCTGTCATCTGTGCAATTACGTAGGTGATAGTTTTCTTGGCAAAGAGGCTCTTTAACCGTTTTTCTGTCTCACCAAATCCCGGTAGCGGTTCATCGTTGTTAAAAAATTCAAGCTGATACAACAGTTTCTTCAAGTCGTCCCGGTGATATTCTTCGGCTGTGGCCTCCCAGTAGGTAATGAGATAGTCAACCTTGTCGCTTAGTGATTCTGAATAAAAATTGTTGTATTTCAGCCGACGGAGTGTACTGTTCTTGATCCTTAACGTTGTATAACTATTCAGGTCGTTCTTTTTCGTTTTAGCCATATATGTGATCTTATTGAACTTCCTTATACTAAATATATATAGGTATATTCAATGTCAAAATATACACATACATTCCATAGCAAAATATAAGGTATATGTGGAACTATTAATACTATATCGGATGTGTGAACATGGAATTACAGATGAAAAGCCAGTCTGCCACTGTACACGTTGGCAGACCTCTGAGACGAAAACGCCCAGTAAGAAACCTTCCCGAACGAATGCCTGAATTTGATGAACGCAAGATAATCTACCATAATCTAACCGAAAAAATACTTGTGGGTTGTGGATCCCCGGAGGAGCAATTCCGAACAATTCTTTTGGCACGCGGTTTTCTCCTCGAAGTAAAAGATGGCAGACTCTTCCTGAGCAGCAATTCAGATTATGCAGATTTTGGCTATCTGGATAAATTGCTATCCAGTAAAGAATTAGGGTATTTTTCCAGAAACGGGCAGAATATTTCCAGAGATCCTTGTCGTCTGGATTACGACTGGGGAGGATATTCCAAGGCAGGATGGGGAGACGAAATTGTCCTTACCAAAGAACTTACCATTGACGATCTTCTCACACTCTTAACTTGGTGTGAAGGTTTTGATGGATCATCGTTATGCAATCAGGGTTGGGGAAAGCAGTTCTCTGATGAAGAGTTTTTCTACCACCGAGAACACGGGCTGAAGGTTCCGCTTAAAGTAATAGAACCTGGTATCGCACGTTTTATAAAATCACTCTCAGCCTGTGGGGTCAGCACATCTATGTCGTGCGATGGCCATTGTCGTCCCCATGGACGGGGGTGGATAGAATTTCACAGCTATTTAGACCATTTGTGGTTCCGACTGATTATAGAAGGTGTTGTGGTTCCCCTCTTTTCACCACACCTTCGTTTCAGATACCAGAAAATGCGAAATGATTGGAATTACGATGTAAAAATTCTGCTGGGTAATGATCCAGCAGAGACCTATCTGGAACTACAGCGGGTAGCAACATTTCTGTATGAGCACCGGATGACGTTTCGGGAACTAAAAAACAAGAGCTGCCTGGAATATCAGAACCCGAACGTAGTGTTCCAACGTAACATTAAAGATTTTGATCCCATGCATTCGGCAGACTGGGTAGGTCAGAACGAACTTTGTTTATCCTGGATGAAAGGATGCCTTTGCGTTGACCGGCCCCTTCCAATGACTGAAGCGGTAAGAATAATGATGCTGGAACATTTTGGTGCTGAAGGCAGGGGAGCGATTGAGTGGATCGAGTCCGACTATCGTATTCCACGAGGGCAACAGGGTATAGACAGGCGAGGAGTGACGAGACAGATATCGTTAGATTCGATTCCCTGGCAGCAGGTACCTGCCACCAATAAAGATGAACAAAAAGACGATATATGGAGATGAGATAAATGCAAGACAAAGAAGAACGGTTTGAACACTATACAAAGATCCTCCGGGAACTAATACAGATCTACAGTCCCTCGGGTCAGGAACAGAAATTAGCAGAATACATTAAGGAAACGTATGACGGGAAAGGTTCGGGGTGGTCGATTGAGACGGACGATGCATGGAACGTCTATATCCGGCCGGAAAACGATGACGGTTCTGAGTTCCTGCCGCTGCTGAACGCCCATCTGGATACGTATCCTTTCCATATGGAATACACTGAAGCAGAAAAACAAGATATTAAAGCCCGGCGTCAGGAGGATATGGCCTTTATTCCGGAACGTTCTGAAGCGGAGAGACACCATATTGAAGCCCTGAGTCGGGAGGATGTTATCTCGCTTGTTGACGGGTCTGTTGTAAAAGGTAATGAGATTCAGGTCGGGTTTGACGACAAGGCCGGGGTAGCGATGATACTGTATCTAATGCGGAATACGTATCTCAGGTTCCGGGCTGTTTTATCCACGCAGGAAGAAAGTGCAGAAACGATTGAATCAAAGTATGATCGTTTCGGTGGTGGGGGGATTGAATATGCTCTTGAAAATAAGCGTTCTTTCTTCGAACCGTCTTCCTTTGTTCTGACACTGGACCGGCATGGTGCGACAGATGTCATTGCAACGTATGGCGGTGGAAGTTTTAACCAGCCGGTTCTGGAGCTTTGCAACAGAGAATTTCTTGCTTGGTTTCTGGAAATGTCAGAAGCGGCTGGGTATCCGATGCAGGTTGCGAAGGGGAGAATTGCCGATGCGTATAATATCCGGCAGGCGTTCCCTGAGCTGGATGTGCTGAACATCTCAGTTGGGGCGTATAACGAACACAGTCAGACTGAGCAGCTGGAACTTGGTGAAGCGATGGGTGTGCTGGGGGTTGTGAAAGCGTGTATAGAATCTAAGAGGGTGATGTAATTGATGGTCTGGAAAGTTGCAGAAATTAATTACGATCTCTTCATGGATCTCTTCGGAAAAGAAGATCTTGCCGGAAAAACAATTTATTTTATTGAGGGAGAAATCGAACTGCCCAAACATAAAATAACCGATTTTATTAATGAGATTAAAGTTAATTCCACTTTCAATCCTGAAAACCTTACAATTTGCATCAAAGACGAAAATAACGAATGCAGGACTCTTACCGTTCCACTGCTGGGTCTTCTGAGCAGGCACGAATTCGTTAATATTCTTGGAATGAGAGGTCGGGAATTATCCGGAATCTGTTCATTAATTCCAAAAAATGAAATAGTGACAATTTATCGCAAAGGTGATGGATGTCAGTTGCTCTCTTTTGGCTATAAGAAAACAAAGTGCGGTCATTTCATCTGTTGTGATAGGTATAGCCGCATGGATCTAGGAATGAAAAAAGAGACTTATTCTCTGCTTCAAAAGAAAGACGAAAATGGTGAATATCTTGACCTTTCTAAAGATCCTTCCCGAAGAGTCAGATATCTTTCATTAAATAATCAGAGAGGTAAATCTTTTGATCAGGTGATGAAATACCTTGATGATGAAGACAACTATATCAAAGAGGCGGCTTCAACCAGGCTAGAATATGAACTTACAAAAGTACCTGACCGCAATGACATTTTGACAATAATAAAAAAGACGGAAAATGATGAATTCTGGACAATTCGGGAAAATTTAGAGAAGGTAATTGAAGAAATTCTATGGATGATAAAAGAAACCGGAGACTTTGACACAATTCAATTTCTCATCCAAAATGTGTCCTCGAAACGCAGAGAACGACTTATTGATTCCCTTGCAGAGATGAAAAACGGGAACCAATCTGATGAAGTACGAATACTGTGAAAAATACAGTAATGCTGGCTCATAATATAATTTCTGGTAATAACTAAAGGGGTTGTCTGTGAGGAATATTATTTTGCCAGGTATGATCGTTTCGGTGGCGGGGGAATTGAGTATGCACTTGAAAACAACCGTTCGTTCTTCGAACCGTCTTCCTTTGTTCTGACACTGGACCGGTATAGAGCGACAGATGTCATTGAGACATATGGCGGTGGAAGTTTTAACCAGCCGGTTCTGGAGCTCTGTAGCAGAGAATTTCTTGCATGGTTTCTGGAAATGTCAGAAGCGGCTGGGTATCCGATGCAGGTTGCAAAGGGGAGGATTGCCGATGCGTATAATATCCGGCAGGTATTCCCTGAGCTGGATATGCTGAATCTCTCGGTTGGGGTGGATGACGAACACCGGCAGACTGAGCGGCTGGAACTTGGTGAAGCGATGGGTGTGCTGGGGGTTGTTAAATGTGTGTGGAATCTAAGAGATGATGTAAATGATGGTCTGGAAAGTTGCAGAAATTAATTATGATATCTTCAAGGATTTTTTTGGAAAAGAAAATCTTGCCGGAAAAACAATTTATTTTATTGAGGGAGAAATCGAACTACCCAAACATAAAATAACCGATTTTATTAATGAGATTAAAGTTAAGTCCACTTTCAATCCTGAAAACCTTACTATTTGTATTAAAGACGAAAATAACGAATGCAGGACTCTTACCGTTCCACTGCTGGGTCTTCTAACAAACCGTAAATTTATTAATATTCTTGTAATGAGAGGAGGGGGATTATCCGGGATTTGTTCGGCAATACCAACGGGTAAAACAGTGACCATCTATGCCAGCAGTAGAGAGGGACCGGTACTTTCTTTTGGTTATGAAAAAACCAAAATTGGGCTTTTCATCTGTTGTGGTTACCATGAACGAATCGATTCAGAGATTCAGGCAGAGATTGAGAATCTGTTCCAACTGAAAGATAAGAATGGTAAACATCTTGATCTCTCTGAATATCTTTCCCGAAGAGTGAGATTACAATCATTTCGCCACGACTTTGATGGGGTGATGAGAGCCCTTGACGATGAAGACAACCTCATAAAAGAGGTGGCTTCAACCAGGTTAAAAAATGTAATTACAAAAGTACCTGACCGCAAAGACATTCTGACGATAATAAAAAAGGCGGAAAACGATGAATTCTGGACAATCCGGAGAAATTTAGAGGATGCAATCTTTAAAATTCTAAGTCTAATAAAAGAAACCGGAGACTCTGACACAATTCTGTTTCTTATCCAAAATGTATCCTCGAAACACAGAGAACGACTTATTGGTTTCCTTGCAGAGATGAAAAACGGGAATCAATCTGATGAAGTATTAAACCTCCTCAGAGACGACAACCGCATGCATTCATATTCCGCAGCTCGATATTTAGCAAATTCCCGGTCCACAGAATCATGGCAGGAAGTTGTAAATCGTGTAGTTAAATTTCCTGAAAACCCACAGGCTGATATCATAATGGATATGTACAAAAGGAATCCTGAATTGACTGCTCAGATCCTCACAGAAAGTCTTGAAAAATGCAATGCTGATGCGAAACCTGCATTTATTCAACTGCTCCGGTTCCTTGATTCTTCACAGGCATTTCTCCAGATTTCATTGTATCTTGAATCTGATTCAGATACAGCGAGACTTGCTGCGATTGACATGATTTTGAAGATATCAAATGAATCCGGTGAAGGAAAGTTCCTGATTCCTAAATTAAACAAAATAATTGAAACTGATTCTGTGCCCAAGATAAAAGTTGCAGCAATAAATGCTGTACTTTCATTAAATTCAAAGAATAGTTATCCGCAAATTAAAAATGCGGTACGTGAAAAAGATAAATCAGTAAGACAGAAAGCAGTAGAAGCAATGGGTTCTATTGGCTCATTTGATGACATTGAAGAAATTGCTCAATGTCTAAAAGACCCATCCAAATATGTCCGTATTTCAGCTCTCTCTTCAATGTGGCAGATTTGTCAGGACCACTCTAACGAAGAGAGAGACTCAGATTCTTGCATAAATTCTGAATTGAAAAGTGAAATTTCAACCAAAATTCGTCCTTATGTGCCGGAAATTGTTAATTTTCTCTGTGATGATAATTCGTCTGTCAGAAACGGGGCTGAAAAAATTATTCCAAAATGGCCTGAAGTGTTTATTATCGAAAAGTTGATTGATTGTATGAGAGAAGAGGCAGATTCGAGGCTTCAGAAGAATGCCGCCGTGGTTATCGGAAGGATGCATGGATCCCAGGAAGACAATTGTGAAATTTCAGGACGTTTGATAGCTGGCCTTTTAGATCAGGATCCCTGTGTGCGCAGATGGTGTGCCAAGGCACTTGGTAAAAGAAGAGACCCTTGTGCTTTAGAAGGACTTGAAACAGTCATCTCTGATCCAAACGAATGTGATATTGTGAAAAATACAGCAATGCAGGCTCATCGTATAATTTCTTATAATAACTAAGAGGGGGTTTTCTGTGAGGAATATTATTTTGTTATAATTAGGGATTTTTACGTTGACATTGACCCTCCTCGATAATGCCAATGATGGGTTCCGGCTGCTACCCCATAACGCCACCAACGTCTCCGCTCACGGGTACGCTTTTGGCTATGGGTGACTCTTCCTACCCCCGATACAACCCACTCGCACAAGCAGCATATAACCTCGTCTCCATTGCCGAGTTCCTTATTTAATATCTTTGGGATCAAGAATGACACCAGATAAGAAGACAATAACCATCTATGGCTTATATTTGAAAAATTCCCGATAGTTTTTTGGTAGCTTACGTAATATTTCCGATACAATGGTTTCACAGGACGAATCAAAACGAGGAACTTATGAGGGAGAATGTCCACAATGTGGAAGTCCTCTTGTCTGGCGAAAAGCTAAGAAAACCGGAGAATTATACCGAGGTTGTACAAACTTCGCCGCTGGCTGTCGATATCAGGAACGAAGTTATTAGAAGAGGGGATATTTTCTTGAAAATCCCAATTATATCAAGTTAAAAACACCCTGTTATGAGGATTACCTTTCTGAACCGGTCTTTCACTCTTTGAGGTATTTCCCGCCGACAGATAAAAACCGGTCAGGTCTTTGGATTTCCGGGTATTTTTTGATATCAGTGAGAGTCAGTGCAATCCACTTTTTTTTCTTTCTCTCTCCCTTTTTCACCCGGACGCTTTTCCACTTTTCCTGGATCTCAAAATATGCCTTCACTTCTTCCTGAGTCAGGAAGATGGCATTGCCATAGGTGCCAAAGAAGCTCAATGGGTCTTCACTGAGTTCAACGTTTTCGATGGTTGCCTCTCCAACATATCCGGTATCCTCATGTGACTGATAGAACACCAGCTTCATGCCGGGTTTTACTTCTTTATACACAGTCGCAGGTTTGATAAAGACGGTCTTTCCCTCTTCAAAGAATCTCGACATATATTCTTTTGGCACGGGGAAGGTGACGCCGGTAATAGTCTCCATAAATCTCTTACTCCTTTGCAGCTCTGATAATCAACCGGTAGTCTTCTTCAGGTATTTCCCGCATTGCAACGCGGATATGGCCGGTCCACATCTTTTTGTTTTTGATGAATGTTAGATTGGGTATCAGTGGTTTGAACTCAACCGGTTCTTTGAATATCGTGACAGGTTTAAGATTGACCCGGTAGGGGAAAACCTCATCGCCCATCCGTTCCGGCGTGATGAATAGTCTTTTTGTATCTTCGTATCCTTCAGAAACGATCTCAAATGCGCCGGCGACAGCAGAAGGAAGAATGGTGTCCTCTTCTTTTTTCTGAGCGACATAGACGAGAATAAGATCCCCGGTTTTTACCCGCTCGATGAGGGATTTGTTGCGTTTGGGGACACCCCATATATTCTGTTTTCTGATAATTTCCCAGTTGTCCCGATTTGAAGAGGCGAACCAGCAGGTCATGATTGATTCTTTGTGACAACAATAAAAAAAGGATTTGGTTATTACGCTTCACTGATTTGTCTTAAAAGCTGCGTGTCTCGGGTCTGAAAAAAATCTACCCTAGGACTTCTCTAATTCCCTCCAAATTCATTGTTCATAGATCTCAACAAATTATCCACAAAATTTTGATATTCTCCTAAATCTCTGCAATACACCAACGGTTCCAATTCTACGTTTTGCCGCATCCCACAACATCAACCTAAAATGATCAAACCCGAACCACTCTTTCTCTATTACCTTGGGTACACGTTTTGTCTCCGAACAAAAATGGCTCTGGATAGCTATCTATACATTTTTCAGCAGAAATGAGACCCGCTCATACAAATATCTGATAACCGGATTGCGTGTGATCGTTGTCCCTGAAATATTTGCCGGAAAAACCCTCATATGAGAGGTCTACTTTCATGATGAGGATGTCACCATTCAGGATATGTCGATATTTTTCATAGTGAATGATGTTTGTTCAGGTACATGATAGAGATTTTGGATATTTCAGGGTGCACAACCAATATAATGTGAAGTAACCAATTTCAATAGTCGGGATATTGGGGGGGCGATCACATGAAAACGATTGACAATATTAATGAAACATTAAGAGACGATTTAAAAAGCACAATAAAAAATAAGACAAAAATTGCTATCGCCGCTTCATATTTTTCCATATTTGCCTTTCAGGAATTAAAGGACCAACTCTTAGAGATTGATGAACTGCGTTTCATTTTTACTTCCCCTACATTTTTAACTGAAAAAGCAAGAAAAGAGATGAGAGAATTTTATATTCCCCGGTTGCAGCGTGAAAGAAGTCTTTATGGGACCGAATATGAAATCAAACTCCGGAACGAGCTTACACAGAAGGCAATTGCGAAGGAATGTGCAGAGTGGGTCAGAAAGAAAGGAAAATTCAGATCCAATATTACCAATGAAAATATTGGTGGTTTTTTCAATGTTGAAAATGATGATGATTGTTTTACCTATTTACCACTGAATGGCTTTACAACGGTAGACCTTGGATGTGAGAAAGGAAATAATGCATATAATTTTATTAACAGATTTGAAGCTCCCTTTAGCAATGAATACTTCAGAATATTTGATGAAATCTGGAATGATACATCAAGACTCAATGATGTCACCGATGAAGTCATTGAGAACATAACAACGGTTTACAAGGAAAATTCAGCCGGATTCATCTATTATTTTATCCTTTTTAACATATTCAGTGAATTCTTAAAGGATATCTCAGAAGATGTCCTGCCAAACGAAGCCACCGGATTTAAAGAGAGTCAGATCTGGAATGTATTATATGACTTCCAGAAAGATGCTGCTCTCTCGATAATAAATAAACTTGAGACGTATAATGGCTGTATCCTCGCAGATAGTGTAGGTCTGGGAAAAACCTACACGGCCCTCTCTGTAATCAAATATTACGAAGGGAGGAACAAGTCAGTCCTGGTGTTGTGTCCAAAGAAGTTGTCTGATAACTGGAATACGTTTAAGATGAACTTACTCAACAACCCTATTGCCGGAGATCGACTGGGCTATGATGTTTTGTTTCATACGGATCTCTCCAGAAACAGTGGTTATACCAATGGTATTCCACTTGACAGAGTAAACTGGAGTAATTATGACCTTATTGTGATTGATGAATCTCACAACTTTCGCAACGGCGGAGATCTTAATGTCGGGGTGGATGAGAAAGAGAACCGGTATGCAAGGCTGATGAATCAGGTGGTCCGGAAGGGTGTCCGGACAAAAGTTCTGATGTTATCAGCCACACCGGTAAACAACAGATTCTCAGATCTTAAAAATCAGCTTGCACTGGCATATGAGGGTAATGCTAACCAGATCAATGAAAAGCTGAATACAAATCTAAGCATTGATGATATATTCCGGAGAGCTCAGAAGGCATTCAATACCTGGAGTCTGTTTGATATTGGAGATCGAAATACTGAGGGACTTCTTGATCTGCTTGACTTTGAATTTTTTGAGTTGCTGGACAGTGTTACCATTGCCCGATCAAGAAAACATATTGAAAAATATTACAATACAGCAGAGATTGGTAAATTTCCGGAAAGAAATAAGCCAATATCAATCCGTTGTCCACTGACAGATCTCCCGGATGTTATTAGCTATGATGATATCTATGACAGACTATCGGAGTTAAATCTGAGCATATATACTCCATCTGCATTCATCCATAGCAGTAAGATCTCAAAATATGAAAATAAATATGACACAAAATTAGAGAACACTTCTTTTAAACAGCGTGATCGTGAGCGGAGTTTGCGCATTCTTATGCGTACAAACCTCCTAAAGAGGCTTGAAAGTTCTGTTCATTCGTTCCGGCTTACCGTTGGCAGGGTGTTAGAGAAGATCTCCGGGACAATCGAACAGATTGAAGAATTTAAATCAAAAGGTTCAGTTGAATTTAGTAACCGGACAATATCTGAGGACTTTGATCTCGATGATCAAAATATTGATCTCTTCTTTACTTCCGGAAAGATCAAGATAGAATTCAGGGATATGGACTATAAAAGCTGGCTTGACGATCTAAAATATGACCGGGAAATTTTGGAAGAATTGCTAAATACGATATCAGTTATCACCTCTGAGTCCGATAAGAAACTGAATGAATTATACGACCTGATCCGGAATAAGATAGAACGTCCAATCAATGACGGCAATAAAAAGATCCTGATATTCTCCGCTTTTGCTGATACGGTTGAATATCTCTATGATAATCTCAGTAAGATGGTGAAATCTGAGTTCGGACTGGAGACTGCTATGATTACCGGTTCTGTTAATGGCAGGACAACAGTTCCGAAACTGAAAGCTGACTTTAACCTGGTTCTTACCTGCTTTTCACCGATATCAAAAGACAGAGATCTCCTTCTGTCTGACAAATTGCCTGATATTGACCTTTTAATTGCGACTGACTGTATCTCTGAAGGGCAGAACCTTCAGGACTGTGATTATGTTGTTAACTATGATATTCACTGGAATCCGGTTCGGATTATTCAGAGATTTGGGCGTATTGATCGTATAGGAAGTAAGAACAGAGTCATTCAGCTTGTAAATTTCTGGCCGGATATTTCTCTCGATGATTATATTAATCTCAGATCAAGGGTTGAGAACCGCATGAGGATCTCGGTGATGACTTCCACCGGCGATGATGATCTTATCAATGAGGAGAAGGGTGAGCTTGAGTATAGGGAGCAACAACTTGAAAGGTTGCAGAATGAGGTTGTTGATATTGAGGATATGTCCGGCGGGATTTCCATTATGGATCTCGGTCTGAATGAATTCAGGATAGATCTATTGAGTTATATCAGGGATCACCCGGATCTTGAGAGAAGTCCTTATGGTATGCATGCCGTTGTGAGAAGTAATAGTGAGGATGCTCCTCCGGGCGTCATTTACGTCTTAAAGAACATTAATAGCGATGTCAATATCAACAACACGAACCTGCTGCATCCATTTTATATTGTGTATGTAAACGATGACGGGAGAGTTTTCTATAACCATCTTTCTCCCAAAAAGACTCTTGATATGATCCGGTATATCTGTAGAAATAAAGATGAACCGGACAGGGATCTCTGCATGGAATTTAATAAAGAGACAAAAGAAGGCCGGAAGATGGAAAAATACTCTCTTTTGCTTGAAAATGCCATAGCCTCGATCATTGACGTGAAAGATGAGAGTGATATTGACAGTCTCTTCAATTCAGGAGGTACTTCAGCACTATTGACAAGTATCTCCGGTCTGAATGATTTTGAATTGATCTGCTTTCTGATTGTGAAATGAGCCGGTGTGAAGAGGTATTTTTATGTTGAACCTGCCAGAAATGAGCGAGTATAAAAAAAGGATTCCTAAAACTAAGTTTCATCAGAATCTCCCCATCTCAAACAAAGCCAAACAGCAGTTTGTTGATGAAATTGATACGATTATCTGGCAGAATAAGCTTTCACCGGAGACTGTTGGGATCTCTGCCGGGACAGATGTAAATGAGATTGAAGTTATCGAGATCAAACTGCATCAGAAAGGGATAAGCAGGAATCTGCTTGGAATTATGGATGAGGGCATCCCCTATCATATCTTATTTGTTCTGACGTTTCAGGATAAAGCACAGGTTGCAATAAGTTACAAGGAGAAAGCCGGGAAAAGGGATGATAGATATCGGGTTGAAGATTATTATTTTTCTGAGTGGCTTGATCCTGATGAGTTTGCCATTGAACTGAAGGGACTCACTATGGATACGATGTATGAAAACCTTCTCCGGCAGTTTATCCCTGAGAACAGACCCCAGTTAACAGATTTAGCAGAAACCGTCGCTCTTCAGAAGGAGATTGAGAAACAGACTGTGAAGGTCAGTTCACTTGAAAAAAAGGTGAACGCTGAAAAGCAGTTTAATGTGCAGGTTCGCCTGAACCAGGAGCTTAGAGATGAAAAAGCAAAGCTTGAAGAGTTATTGTCAGAAGAGAGAATGTAATCGATATCAGAATTTTATAGTGATTTTATGGTGAATTTATTATGAGCAAATCCGGGCCTGAATACTTAAAGATGAAGTCAGTCGATATGGCTGATAATAATACTGAAAGAATAGCTGAACTCTTCCCCAATGTTATTACCGAGACTGAGGATGAGAACGGTGTTTTACAAAAGGGAATTGATTTTGATCTTCTCCGGCAGGAGTTATCTGATGAGGTTGTTGAGGGAAGAAAGGAGCGCTATGAGTTTACCTGGGTTGGCAAGAAACAGTCAATTGTTGAGGGGAATCTCCCGATTCAAAAGACTCTCCGGCCCTGTATCGAAGATAGCAAAGACTGGGAGAATACCAACAATATCTATATCGAAGGCGACAATCTCGACGCCTTAAAACTCCTTCAGGAGAGCTATCTCAATTCTGTCAAGATGATCTATATCGATCCGCCCTATAACACCGGGAATGATTTCATCTATAATGATAATTTCACGATGGACGCTGACGTGTATGATGAGGAGTCCGGTGCGGTGGACGAATACGGCGACCGGATGATTAAGAACAATAAAGACCGGGGCAGGTATCATTCAGACTGGTGTTCGATGCTCTATCCTCGGCTCAAACTCGCCCACAACCTCCTGAAAGAGGACGGCGTTATCTTTGTCTCAATCGACGACAATGAGGTGCACAATCTCCGGAAGATGATGGATGAGGTCTTTGGGGAGGATAATTTTGTTGCAATTTTCCCTTGGCATAAAAGAACTGCAAAATCAGATGTTCCGTTTGGCACATCTCAGGATTATGAATGGATTTTAGTATACGGTAAAAGTAACCAATTTATTGCCTGTATAGAGGGAGGTACACGTCAATACTTTGAAACTGAGGACCTACCCAATAAACCTTGGCGAGTCCATGATTTAACTACTCAACGAAGCGCTGGAGAAAGACCAAATAGTTTTTTCGATCTAATCAATCCAAAGAATGGGAAAAGATATCCGGCAAATCCGAATAGGGTTTGGGCAGTCACTAAAGATACTTTTAGTGAATATTATAAAAATAACAAAATAGTATTCCCTGAGGATTATGATTTTATAAATAATTTAAATCCAGTTTTTCGATATTTTATGGAAGATGATAAGGAGAAAGCCGGAAAAATGTTTGGATATATTCCAGTTAGCACTCATTTTCCAGAAGATATCGGAATGACACAAAACGGGACAAGAGATCTTAGAAGTCTATTCGAAAATAGAATTTTTGCCTTCCCAAAGCCTGTAAGCATAATTGGTTTTCTCATAAAAATTGTATCTGCTTTTGAAAAAGATGGAATTATCCTCGACTTCTTCTCCGGGTCTGCAACAACAGCCCACGCCGCAATGAAACTCAACTCCGAAGACGGCGGCGGTCGGCGGTTTATTATGGTCCAGCTTCCGGAACCCTGTGACGAGAAGAGTGAGGCATACAAAGCCGGATTTAAGAACATCTCAGAGATTGGCAAAGAAAGAATCCGGCGTGCCGGGGAGCAGATCAGGCAGGAAGTAGAAGCTGAGAATAAACAGACAACACTCGACGGCGAGCTGAAAAAAGTCCCTGATATCGGATTTCGGGTATTTACAATCGATGATACCAATATGAAGGATGTCTATTACTCAGCCAGAGAATCCTCTCAGGAGACAATCGAAGGACTCGTAGACAACGTCAAAGAAGACAGAAAAGATGCTGACCTCCTCTATCAGGTCTTAATCGACTGGGGCCTGCCACTGGACCTGAAACATGAAATGGAGAAAATTAAGGTTAAGGATGGCACGTTCACCCTCCATATCATCGATACCGATGCCCTCATCGCCTGCTTTGACGCAAACATCCCCACAGAAGTCATGGAACAGATCGCTGGAAAGAAACCTCTTCGGGCAGTATTCAGGGACGGTTCATTTGAAAACAGCCACAACAAAATCAACATTGACTGGATATTCAAAACAATTGCCCCGGACACGAAACTGAGAGTGATCTGACGATGAGTGAGCAAAACGATGCAATCATTGACCAGCCTGAGTCTTCAAAAGGCCATTTTTTAATCTACCAGTCAAAAGAGAACGAATTCAGACTGGATGTCCGGTTTGAAGATGAATCAGTATGGCTAACACAGCAACAGATGGCTGAGCTCTTCAACACCACAAAGCAGAACATAAGCAATCATATCAAAAACATCTATACAGAGAGTGAACTTCTCCCGGAGGCAACTGTCAAGAAATACTTGACAGTTCAAATTGAAGGCGGACGTGAGATCAGACGAGCGATTGATTACTATAACCTTGACATGATCATCTCTGTAGGGTATCGTATTAAAAGTGGTGTTGCTACCCGTTTTCGTATCTGGGCAACACAGAATCTGACAGAATTCATAAAAAAGGGATTCATTCTCAATGACGAACGCCTGAAAGAACCTGAATGCAGCAGGTATTTTGAGGAACTCTTAGCTCGTATCCGCGATATCCGGTCATCGGAGAAAATTTTCTGGCGTAAAGTTCTGGACATATATGCTACCAGCATTGACTACGATCCAAACTCAGCGACAACAAAACTGTTCTTTAAACAGGTTCAGAACAAGATGCACTGGGCGGCACATGGGCACACCGCAGCAGAAATAATCTACGAACGTGCAGATGCAAACCAGCCTGAGATGGGGATAACAAATCATCCGGGAAATAAAATACTCAAACATGATGCGGAAGTTGCAAAGAACTATCTCAGGGAGAATGAATTAGATATCCTAAACAGAATTGTGACTGCATACCTGGAAATGGCAGAATTGCAGGCATATAATCAGAGACCAATGACCATGCAGGACTGGATAGACCGTCTGCATCAGTTTCTAACAATGACGGGAAGGGAAATGCTCACAAACGCAGGAAGCATCAGTCATGAAACTGCAATACAAAAAGCCCGCAGTGAGTACGAAGATTATTGCAAAAAACAGCTCAATGAACCTACAGAGGTGGAAAAACATTTTGTTGAGATGGAAGGAGAGATACATCAGATAAAAGAGGAAATAAAAGATGAATATCTTCCAAATGTCAAAAATAATGTATCTGATGACAGAACCGGGGCCCCACAATGAAAATCCAGTTCAAGCATCAGGCATTCCAGGCCGAAGCGGCAAAAGCAGTCTGTGATGTCTTTTCCGGCCAGCCAAAGATAACTCCCACTTATCTCATCGACAAGGGACTTGCTGAAAAAAAAGGCAGGCAGATTAAGTTCGGTAATGGCACCCTGCTCGATGAAGAATACATGGATTTCACCGGGTATAAAAACGGTAAAATCCGGATCGACATTGATATCTTAAGCAACATTCAGAAAATCCAGAGAAGTTTACAGATTGAACCATCAGCCAAACTGGAAGGCACCTATAACCTCTCAGTTGAGATGGAGACCGGCGTCGGAAAAACCTACACGTACATCAAGACGATGTATGAACTCAATAAACGGTATGGCTTTACAAAGTTCATCGTTGTCGTTCCCTCAGTTGCAATCCGTGAAGGTGTCTATAAATCATTCCAGCTGACAGAAGAGCACTTTGCTGAAGACTACGGAAAGAAGATTCGCTACTTCATCTACAACTCAAAACAGCTCCATAAGATCGATCAGTTCGCAAACGACAGCAGTATTCATGTGATGATCATCAACTCCCAGGCATTCAATGCAACAGGAAATGACGCCAAACGCATCAATAAGGAACTTGATTCCTTCAGGAGCCGGAAACCCATCGATGTCATCGCACAGACACATCCGATTCTTATCATCGACGAACCCCAATCGGTTGAAGGGCCAGCAACAAAAAAGGGACTTGAAAAATTCAAACCTCTAATTACTCTCCGCTACTCTGCAACCCTGAAAAAAGACGAGACCTACAACCTCATCTACCGACTTGATGCTCTTGAAGCATACAACAAACGCCTTGTAAAAAAGATAGCCGTAAAAGGAATCTCTGTAACCGACTCAACCGGAACCGAGGGATATCTCTACTTAGAGGGACTGAATTTCTCAGCCTCCTCTGCCCCGACTGCAACCCTTGAGTTTGAATGCCGGGGAAAGAACGGGATTCGAAAAGTAACCCGAAAAGTTACCGAAGGATACAACCTCTTTGAACATTCCGGTGAAATGAATCAGTATCAGGGATACACCATCTCGGATATAAATGGGATTACAAACACTGTTTCATTTACAAACGGCATTACTATTTCATCCGGAGATGTCGTCGGACTTACAGACGAGAACCAGATCCGCCGGATACAGATACGTGAAACCATCAAATCACATATTGAACGTGAACGTGCACTTTTTAGCAAAGGAATTAAGGTATTATCTCTCTTTTTCATCGATGAAGTTGCTAAATACAGGCAGTATAACGATTCAGGGGAGCCGGACAATGGTGAATATGCCACTGTTTTTGAAGAGGAATACCGGTCCGTTGTAGACGAACTCAACCTCTCATTTGGAGAAGATAAATATCTCAAACGTTTGAATAATATCACAGCAGAAGCTACACATCAGGGATACTTCTCAATTGACAAAAAGGGAAGGTATGTCAACGGCACTGCAAAAGGGAAAGAAAAAATCTCGGATGATGTCGATGCCTATGACCTCATAATGAAGAACAAAGAGCAGCTCTTAAGTCTCGAAGAGCCGGTCAGATTCATCTTTTCACACTCTGCTCTGAAAGAGGGATGGGACAACCCGAATGTCTTCCAGATTTGTACCCTCAAAACAAGCGGCTCTGAAATAAGAAAGAGACAGGAAGTCGGCAGAGGACTCAGGCTCTGTGTGAACAACCAAGGCGAGAGAATGGACACCAGTGTTCTCGGTGGGGATGTTCACTCTCTCAATATTTTAACGGTCATTGCAAACGAGAGCTATGATAAATTCGCCAGTGCTCTGCAAAGTGAGATAGCAGACGCTGTTGCTGACCGGCCCCGTGTGGTTGATGCCCGGCTCTTTACGGGTATGACCGTAAAAGATGCAACCGGGAATGAACAGGTCATAGATCCTCCCCTTGCCGGAAAGATTCACTCCAGCCTAATAAAACAGGAGTATATTGATATAAATGGGTCACTTACTGACACCTATTATGAAGATGTAAAAAGTGGGAATTACAGTCTTCCGGATGAAATAAAGGAATACTCAGAGTCAGTCCGTGAAATACTTGACAATGTCTATAACCCTGATGCATTTAAGCCGGAAGATGCCAGAAGCAAAAATGTTGATCTTCATCTAATCAATGACAAACTTGAAATGAAAGAATTCAAAGCTCTGTGGGAGAGGATAAACTCAAAAACTGCATACACTGTCAATTTTGATTCAGAGGAACTGATAAAAAAATCAATAGCACATCTGGATGAAAAACTAAAAGTGAGTAAGATTTTTTACCTGGTTGAATCAGGAGCACAAAAAGACACGGTTCCCAACAAAGACTCCGTGGCCAGCGGAGATTCATTTGAGAAGAATAAGAGCGAGAGCATACGTGCAGAGGCACTGCCAAATAGCGGTGTGAAATATGATCTGGTTGGGACAATCGCAGAATCCACAAAACTCACCCGAAGAGATGTTGCAGAGATCCTCAAGGGCATTCAGAAAGACACATTTGACCAATTCAGTAACAATCCTGAAGGATTCATAATCAAAGCTTCAAAACTTATTGATGAACAAAAGGCGACAGCAATCGTTGAACATATTGAATACCACCAGCTTGAAAACAAGAATGACAACCTGCTTGAAAACAAGTATGACACCGGAATATTTACTGAACCTTCTCTGAAAAAAGGAACGCTTGGAAAGAATGCAATAAAGGCAAACAAAAGTCTCTATAACTATGTCATAACGGATTCTGAAACTGAGAAGAAATTCGCAGAGGCAATTGATATCGACATAAATGTTGCAATATATGTAAAACTTCCAGGTGGCTTTTACATCGATACTCCGGTTGGTAAATATAATCCTGACTGGGCAATCGCATTTAAAGAGGGGACGGTAAAGCACATCTACTTCGTTGCCGAGACAAAAGGAGATCTTTCCTCAATGCAGCTTCGGGATATTGAATCCTTAAAGATTCATTGTGCAAGAGAGCACTTTAAAAAGATCAGTTCAGGATCAGTAAAATATGAAGTCATAACGGATTATGCCGGATTATTGAGTGAGGTCTGTGAATGAAAAATGTTTAGTTTCTCAATTAATTACAATTTTATCCTCTATCTTCCTGTAATACTGGCACGAATCAGTGGTGTAGCGTAGATATGACAAAATTATACTTGAATCTTAAAAAAAGGGGAGTGAAATTGGTAATTTTACATCAAAGAAGGAGGGGTTATGGTTCTCACCCCAGCACAGCCTTTCCATCCGCCCAGGTCTCAAGTGCCGTTACGACACCATCATCCTCATAGGAATACACCCGGACCTTTTCATTCGTAAACGCCACGTAGAACGTCTCATTGTCGTTCTTGACCTTCACCGTCACACTCGCTGAGGTGGCATTCGGATAACCGGCCTCCGCATCAGTGAGCTCATCAAACCCAACCGAATCACGGAACCCGGTGTGCTGATTCAGAAAGGACTGGATGAGGGACGCCGGGTGCTTGAGAATCTGCATGACCGCGGGCTTGTGGAAGGAAAAGGCCGGGGTCGTGGCAGGGTGTATATGCTCTCTCACGGGTTGTATAAACGTCTGAATATGGAGACGGAGTATGAACGCAGAAGAGGCATAGACCCCGTCCGTCATGAGCAGATGATTCTTCAGTATATTGAAGATAATGGCTCGATTACCCGCAGGGTTGCGGCTGATTTGTGTCAGATTGAACCATATGCTGCCGGTTATGTTCTAAAAAGAATGGTTGAGAAAAATCCTGACCTGCGGCTTGAAGGCACCCGTCGATGGGCCCGGTATGTATTGTCAGACGATGATTCTGAACCGGAGAGCAGTGACTCATAATGATATACTGGAATTATACATTACCTGAAACAGAAAATATGCAATGATTGAACATTCTATGAACATTCTATGAACAATAAACGACAATTACAAAAATAGCAATTCGACAGCGAATGACAAAAATCTGCTTAAATCATGAGTTTCAGACATCCGAATTGTTCTTTAAACGAACAAAGAATGAACAATCTATGAGCATTCTATGAACAATAACTGAACAAATAACTTACAAAAAACGACAATTAGAAAATTGCAATTGTGCGTCTGATGACAAAAAAAGGCATAAATCCGGAGTTTTTGGCATCGGGGTGGCTCAATAAACGAACAATAAACGAACAAAGAATGAACAAACTATGAACAAAGAACGTACACGATGTCTAAATCAATTCGCAACCGCACTTCATCAGGTTTATTCTGTGTGATACTATGACACCTCAAACCCCCCTACCAACCGCCGCTTCCGTTCACTCGCACCCTCGCGGAACTCGGGCTGCTCGTCTCACGCAAGCGGCTAATGTATCAGTGGTTTCCTGACCTCCTCTTACGCCCGAACCCCTCACTTTTCCTCCACTCCATTCCGGAAAAGCTCATGGGTTCCGGCTGCTACCATGCATCGCCTCCAGCTTCTCCGCTCGCTTCGCTCACGGGCACGCTTCCGGCTGAAAAGAGAAACCCGAAAAAATACTATCTGAATAAAAACACTACAAAAAAAGGAAAGATTACCGGGACTCATTCACCCCAGCACAGCCTTCCCGTCCGCCCAGGTCTCCAGTGCCGTCACGACACCATCATCCTCATAGGAATACACCCGGACTTTCTCATTCGTAAAGGCCACGTAGAACGTCTCATTGTCGTTCTTGACCTTTACCGTTACACTCGCTGAGGTGGCATTCGGATAACCGGCCTCCGCATCAGTGAGCTCGTCAAAACCGACCGAGTCACGGAACCCGGTGTCCAGCTTCACAAATGCCCAGGCATCGGCAGTCTTTTTGTCATAGT
>Ga0208905_1000344_pt1 | contig 23798 bp, 16 predicted proteins | sample AntAceMetag02UKS_FD_184776 | JGI IMG/M metagenome (GOLD analysis project Ga0208905, IMG submission 184776) | Saline lake microbial communities from Ace Lake, Antarctica - Antarctic Ace Lake Metagenome 02UKS (SPAdes) (version 2) | ecosystem: Environmental > Aquatic > Non-marine Saline and... | reverse complement strand
TCACCATTTCTAAATCACTTGAAGGAAATATGATTCTTCACTTCTGAATTCAGCAAATTTCTCTTTGATTTAACTCAATGGATTAGTATTATGATCAATTCTTATCTTGTTGGATACGATATTTGTTACTTCGGAATCCCCAGTTGCTTCATATTAAGTCTCGGGTCCCGAAATACTTCGGGATCCCGAGTTGCTTTGCATTAAATCTCGGGACCGAAATACTTCGGGATCTCAATTTCTTCAATATACATATGGGAACAATAACTCTCGTAGCCGCCCCGCATCTTGCTGGGTGCCCCAACGCACTTTAACGATCTTTAACGTTTTTTCTTTTCAACGTCTTTATTTTTCAACGTTAGCGCCGAAGGCGCTAAGTTTTATCATGAATTTTAAGGAACGAATTAATTGTGGCGAGCTGCGCCTGACGGATGTCGGCCGGGTTGTTCAAGTGGCTGGCTGGGTGGACGCACTGCGGGATCACGGGGTTGTCCTCTTCGCTCACATGCGCGACCGGAGCGGGATCGTGCAGGTGGTCTTCAGTCCGGAAGAATCTCCCGGAGTCCGGGAGTTGGCCAGTTCTCTGAAAGAAGAGTTCTGCGTCGCTGTCACCGGCCGGGTGATAAAACGGAATGAAGGGACCGCTAACCCCGCACTCGATACGGGAGAGATTGAAATCGTCGCCACCGATCTCACCATCTTGAGCCCCTCTAAACCCCTTCCATTTTCGATATCGGAGAAAGCGATGGTGGCCGATACCGCCATCGAGAGCGCCGGCGCGGTAACGGAAGAATCCCGGCTGCAATATCGTTATCTTGATCTGCGGCGGCCTTCTATGCAAAACAATTTATTCAAACGGCATCGAATTGTCAAAACAGCGCGTGATCTCCTTGATAACCAAGGTTTCATCGAAGTTGAGACACCAGTCTTAACCAGAAGTACGCCCGAAGGCGCGCGTGACTATCTGGTGCCGAGCCGTGTTCATCCCAAACACTTTTACGCGCTGCCCCAGTCCCCGCAGCTCTTTAAACAACTTCTCATGATCAGCGGCTTCGAGCGATATTTCCAGATTGTCAGGTGCTACCGTGACGAGGACCTACGTCCGAACCGGCAGCCGGAATTTACCCAGCTTGACCTCGAAGCTTCATTCATTGATGAGGAATTTATCTATGAACTCTTTGAAGAACTTACCTCTCAAATGTTCGCGGTCGGAGGGATCACCCTTCCCCTCCCCTTTCCCCGCCTGACCTATCAACAGTCCATCGACTCTACCGGCTCCGACCGTCCCGATCTTCGCTTCGGTCTCAGATTTATCGAGGCGACCGACCTCTTTCGGAATACCGGCTATTCAATTTTTAAACAGATTCTCAAGCGCGGTGGGCATATCAAGGGCATCAATGTGAAAGGACAATCAGAGGTCCTGAGCAAGAATGTTCTTCAAAATGAGTACGCTAAAAAGATTGTTCCGGGTTTCGGCGCCAAAGGCATGACCTGGATGCGGGTGTCGGGAGGAAAGCTGGAGTCCAACATCGTGCAATATTTTAATAGTGATGAGCAGCAGGCCATTCTCGATCGGTTCGGTGGTGAAGAGGGCGACGTCCTCCTGATGATCGCCGACCCGTCGTATGAACTCGTCACCTCGGTACTGGGACAGCTCCGGCTTCATATCGCGAACCGACTCGATTTGATTCCGGAGAACTCTTACCGACCAGTCTGGGTGACGGACTTCCCTCTCTTCAATGCCACTGACGAAGGGGTCACTTCGACCCACCATCCGTTTACCGCTCCGGACCGGACCGACTTTAACCCCGCCGACCGTGAGGAACTGCTAGCGCTCCATTCCCGCGCCTATGATCTGGTCATGAACGGAGAGGAACTCGGCGGCGGCAGTATCCGGATTCATGACGCGGCAGTTCAGCAGAAGATCTTTCAGTCGCTCGGCTTATCGGAGGAAGAAGTAAACGAAAAATTCGGCTTCTTCCTCAAAGCTCTCGAGTACGGCGCGCCGCCCCACGGAGGGATTGCCCTAGGCATGGACCGCGTCACGGCCATGATCCTCGGAGCACCTTCTATCCGAGAAGTTATAGCTTTTCCCAAGAATCGCAGCGCCTTCTGTCCCCTGACGGGAGCGCCCGCGCCGGTTGCCCAACAGCAACTCGCGGAACTGGGCCTGCTGGACCTGGGAAGGTCGGCCGCTCTTCCGGGAGCGCAGCAAAAAAGCGATCAGATCGGCTCCCTCTCCTGGGTCTCCCGGATCGGGGTAAAAAATGATGAACGTATCTCTATCGCTACCGCCCTGAAGTCCGCGGCCCGGCTGGCCAGGATTGTCGATACGCGCGCCGGAAATGAGGAACCGCTCTATTCCGTGGTGGAACCGGCTAACTATACCAGAGATGGAGGCAACGCAAAAATTTGCCCTTTAGCTCTGAACGGAGAACTGCTAAAAAATGCTCCTGCCTGTAAGGGTGATTATTTTAAGGTCGCCGCGGTACTGGAATAATGAAGACGAAACTTTATTCATATCTCGATCCTTCCCCGCCATCGATGGCCGGCGGACCTCTCTCAAATGCGGTCGTTGTCGTCCAGCCGAACATTTCTGTCCGGGGATGGCCGACCGAAGCCGGATCGTTGGCGCTGGAAAATTACACGGCGCTTGAAGATGCTACCGCGGTAGAACGTCTGAGGGATGCCGGAGCGACAATCATCGGCAGCAGCCGCATGGCGGAGCTGGGTCTCGGCTTGGCCGGCGATAACACGAGGGAGATATTGGCCGAAGACAAGTGCGATCTGGCTCTGGTCACCGATACTATGGGTGAAGCGAGAATATCGGCCCTGAATGCCGGTCTGGCGGGCTTCAAGCCCAGCTATGGCATCATCTCCCGCTTCGGGCTGATCGGCTTGGTACCCTCGATGGAATGCTACGCCATCGCGGCCAGAACCACAGAAAAGATGATGGCGGTGCTGGAGGCGATATCCGGTGAAGACGACCGCGACCCTTCCATGCGCCGTGGTGTCGGTCTCGACTTCACCCGGGTGGGGGCATCGGACTCCGCGGTCTCGGTTGGAATTATTAGAGAATGGATCGACTCTCTTGGGCCCGGTGAGATGGAACCCTTTAATGCTTCCATCTCCAGATTGGAGAGTGGCGGCGGACGGATCGAAGAGATCAGCTTGCCGGACTTTGATCTCTTTGGCCCGGCTCACAATGTTATCGGGGCCGTTGAGGCTTCTTCGAGTGCCGGCAAATACGACAGCGTCCGCTACGGTCACCGGGCCGCGGGGGCGGAAAACTGGAACGAGATGTATCTGAAATCGCGGGCTGAATCCTTCGGCCCGACGGTAAAAAGCTATCTCTTCCAGGGCGCCTACTTTCAGTTCGAGAACTTCACCGCGTTTACAAACGCCTGCCGCGTCCGCAGGAGGCTATGCCGTGAAATAAGAGAAATCTTCGAGAAGGTGGACCTCCTCGCCGGCCCGGCGCGGCGGTCGGGACCTGATGCCGCTGCCGCCGGAACAATCGAAGAAATATATGAAGCTTTCGCTCTCACGCTTCCGGCTAACGTAGCGGGGTTGCCGTCTATCTGTATTCCGGGTCCGGAAGTCGGTTCGGCCGCTGATCCCGGACTGCAACTGGTCGGTCCACCTCTGTCGGATCCGCGATTGCTTTCATTCGCCGGCAGGGTCATTGATTGTAACTAAAGTTCTTACTATAACCTGTTCAAAAAACTAATTAAAACCACGAAGGACACCCCGAATTTTTCGGGGTAGACTGCAATCACGAAGATTTTTAAATTAAGCTGAATTCTATTTGTTTCTCAAATATTCTTCGTGTCCTTCGTGATCTTCGTGGTGAATTACCTAGTTGTTTTAAATAAAATCTTCAAAACACCTTTTCGAGCAAGGTCTTATTATGGAATATGAAGCAATAATCGGGCTGGAAATTCACGTTCAGCTTAACAGTAAGACCAAGATGTTCTGTGATTGTCCCAACCGACCGGGTGATCTTCCCAACCGGAATATCTGCCCGGTCTGCCTCTGGACACCGGGCGCCCTGCCCCGGCTCAGCCAGAAAGTGCTGGAAAAGGCCGTCCTGACCGGCCTCGCGCTCAACTGCGAGATTCAGCCCCGGAGCCGGTTCGACCAGAAGATTTATTATTACCCCGACCTACCCAAGGGATATCAACTCTCTCAGGTTCACAATCAGTTCGCGAGGAACGGCTGGCTGGAAATTATCGGAGAAGACGGCGAATCAAAACGACTGCGGATCCTTGAAATTCATATGGAGGAGGATGTCGCCAAGCTGGTTCACGAGACGGAAGGAAGAAAGAAAATCAGCCTGGTCGACTTCAATCGGGCCGGGGCTCCCCTGGTGGAGATAGTCACCGAGCCCGATATGCGCTCCCCGCGCGACGCGATGGAGTTCCTCCGTGATATCCGGCGACGAATCAGGTACGCGGGAAGCGCCGAATGCAGCATGGAAGAGGGAACCATGCGGGTGGATGCCAATATATCGATCCGCCCGCGCGGCACGGACCTTCTCAACACCAGGGTTGAAGTTAAAAACATGAACTCCATCCGTCATGTGGGTGAAGCCATCGCCCATGAGATTATACGGCAGACCGAACGCGTAAATGCCGGCAAAGCGATTGTATTACATACTCGTCTCTGGGACCCCGAACGGGGAGTTACCACGCCCATGCGGGAGAAATTCGCCGGCCCCGGCGTACCCGATCCCTCCGTGCCCGAGATTGTGATCACGGATGAGTGGCTGGATACAATCCGCGCGCAGCTGCCGGAGATGCCGGATCAGAGACGAGCTTGCTTTGTCAAAGAATACGGCCTCACCCCGGAAGAAGCCGCAGTGATGAGTTCGGAGCGCGATCTGGCCGAATATTTCGAAAGAACGGCCAGGGCCTGTTCTTTGCCGCGCGCCGCCGCCGGCTGGATAGGAGAGCGGTTGATGCCGGCCCTCAAAGAACGGTCTCAGACCCCCGCCGATACGTCGGTCACTCCCTCGCGCCTGGCCGAATTACTGGAGATGATCGATCGCGAAGAGATCAGTGTAAGCGCGGGAAAGGAAGTCTTCGCGCTGCTTTTCGAGAGTGAGAGCGGACCGAAAGACCTCGTTGAAGAACGCGGTCTCAGGCAGGTAAGCGATACCTTGGAACTTGAGGAGATCGTAGACCAGGTAATCGCGGACAATCCCGACGCGGTCCGGGACTTCCATAACGGCAAAAAGCAAGCGAGCGGGTTTCTGATCGGCCGGGCAATGAAAGCATCCCGCGGTAAAGCTAATCCTAAGCTTATGCGGCAAATTCTGGATAAAAAACTAACCTGAATAATTCATTATGAAGCTTACAGTTCTGATTGACAACAATACTCTTATCGACAGGTATTTTCTCGCGGAACCAGGAGTTTCTTATCTTATTGAGACCGGCGGCAAGAAAATAATCTTCGATCTCGGCTATTCTAACGCCTTTATAATTAATGCTCGCAAACTCGTGCTTGATCTGCTTGATTTAGATTATGTTGTCCTTTCTCACGGGCACATCGATCACACCGGTGGACTTGATCCCCTGCTCCGTCTTTACCTGGAAGCGGCAATCGAGAAACTTCCCCTGAAAAAACCGAAATTGGTCGCCCATCCTTCTACCTTCTTCTCAAAAAAGATTGGTAACCTCCCCGAAATCGGATCCTTCGTATCGGAAGAGACGCTCTCCGGATTCTTCGATGTCCGGCTCAGCAAAAATCCCGTACAGCTAACCGAACGCCTGATCTTTCTGGGGGAGATTGAACGAGAAAATGACTTTGAAGGACTTCGGCCGATGGGGAAAATCAGGAAAAAGGGGATGGATAAAGATGATTTCCTGCTTGATGACTCGGCCCTGGCCTACCGTTCCGATGCCGGCCTGGTAATCATCACCGGATGTTCCCATGCCGGTATCTGCAATATTATTGAACAGGCACGCCGGGTCTGCCGGGAAGAGAGAGTAGTCGATATCATCGGGGGATTTCATCTGCTCGATCCCCCGCCAATTCAACTCCAGAAGACCGTATCCTATCTGAAAGCTCTCAAACCGGCGGCCATCCACGCCTGCCACTGTACCGACCTCAACTCCCTGTTAGCCCTGGCCGCCGCGGCCGAACTGAAAGAAGTGGGCGTTGGTTTAACCCTCGAATATTGATAGCGCTGATCGCGTCTTCCCCTTATAAAAATCAGCCAAGTTTAAATAACGTCCCACCAAAATCCGTTTGATAAAGTTGGAGGGAAATCTCCTTAAGACCTCAAGGCGCGATCTTTTGAAATTACTCCTATTTTCGGGATTCATTTTATCTGTCGTCACTAACTGTGCTAATAGACGCAATACTGAAATCACTACGATATATGGCTAGATGATGGGCATTTCGGATGCCGACAATACCTGGGCCTGGAAGGGCGTCCCTTATGCCAAGGCACCTGTTGGTGAACTCCGCTGGAAAGCGCCCCAGGATCCGGATCCCTGGCATGATGTAATGCAAGCGAAAGACGAGTGCGAACCATGCACGCAGTTGATTACGGGGGTGGATTTGATCAGAACCGGGACCACGGAAGGAAGTGAGGATTGTTTATATCTTAATATATGGCGTCCCAGGTCCCAGGAAGATAATCTTCCGGTATACGTATGGATCCCCGGAGGATCGAATAACATCGGAAAAACTGCAAATTATAACGGGGCAGCTATCGCCGGCAGATCCAACGTTGTCGTGGTCGTTATTCAATACCGGCTCGGACCATTAGGCTGGTTTACACACCCGGCGCTCAGGCACGGCAATTCTTTGGATGACTCGGGAAACTTCGGCACACTGGATAGCATCAAGGCCCTTGAGCGGATTCGGGACAACATTGAAGCGTTTGGCGGAGATCCTGACAATGTGATCATTGCCGGGGAGTCGGCAGGTGCGCACAACGTCATGAATCTTGCAAAAAATCAGGGTCACACCCCATGCAAAAAATCAGGGCCACACCCCAAATACTAAGTTTAAAGCCGGGGAAAAATTCTTTTAATTCTTCTGCCCAACTATCTATATTTCTTTATTCTCTCCTGAATTATCTTATGTACCTAGCTGCAAAAATGGGGTCGGGCCAAATAAATTAGGGGTCAAGTCTTCCCTTTGCTCTTTTCAAAATATGGGTCAAGTCTGCTTATTGATTATATGAATGAGATTGCTTCACCCTTACGGGTTCGCAATGACAGTTTTTTTGATTCCATGAAATACGGGTCAACTCTTCCGCGGTCAACGACCGCGGCTACAACTCACCTGCGCAGACCAATTTCACGCTGACGAGTTGTAAAGTTATATATTTGTCATGATGGGATACATCCTATTATGAGCATAGCCTCACGCCACCCGAACATACCTGCAGGAATACAAACAACCGTAAGATGAAAATTTTTATCCCTTTCACGGGGAAATAAAGTATAATAACTCCAATGACTTATCACCGCCTGACAGTCAAGCTGATCGCGGCCTTCGCCGCGGTAGTAATAATCCCGGGTATAGTTCTGGGGATCATCTCCATCCGGACCCTCCGGCATGAAGAGAGCTATCTCGAAAATCGGATGGAGGACACCCTCCGGGTCGAGGTCGATCAGACCGTCGAACTGATCCGGAATGAGATTGCCTCCCTGGGAGAGCAGCTCGCCCGGGTATTGGGAAGCACCGATGGGAAAGGAGACGATGCCAACTTCAAAGCCTGGAAGGAGGGATCGGATCTGGTTGATGTTCCCTTCTTGGTCTCCCGGGAAAACCAAATTCTCTGGCCCAAAAAAGACGAGGGAGTCTCAACCGCCGAAGATACCTTTCTGGACGACAACCGGGATTCCCTCACCGATCAGACCACCATACAGTCATTTCAGAATGTAGCCCATCTCTCCGAAGGTGACTCCTATGGCGCGGATAAGGCCGGAGAGGCTGAAAAAGACGAAGACGCCCGGGAAGAGGGCAGCCTGGATCTGAAGAAAGCAATGTCCCATTCCAGGCTCAAGGGAAAGTTAGACGAGGCTAAATTCCGCAGTTCCCGGGAAGTCCAGAGCAAGCTCTACCAGCAGGCGGAGAACGAGAAGAAAGATGTCCTGGAAAGAAATGTTATTACCCGGCAGCAGGCAATAGTCGGAGCAGCAGCCGAAATCGAACCGGAGAGATCGATTCTGATAGCGGAACGGCTCAACCTCTCCCGGATAACCGCCGATGCTGACCAGGGGTTTATTCCCCGCCTGACAGGCAAGAAACTTGAGATCTTTTTCTGGAAGAAGATCCCGCCGGGAGAAGAAATTGCCGGCTGCCTGGTTAACCTGAAGACATTCACGAAAAAGATACTTTCGGTCCTTCCTGTCCCCTACTCCGCCACCAGGCTCATGACCGTTCTCGACCAGAATGGATCTCCTCTTCTCGACCCCCTCAATGAAGAAGCAAGGCGCGAATGGAAGCGGCCGTTCTTCTCCCGGGAGATCGGAGAGGTCCTCCCCCGCTGGGAGGTGGCCGCCTATCTCTCCGACCCCGCCTCGCTTGCCTCCCGGGCCAGACTCCAGTCCCTGATCATGGTGGTACTGATCGCGATCCTGCTGATCGCGATCATTCTCGGAGGATTTCTCATCTTCCGCTCGGTCAACCAGGAGATCATTCTGGCACAGCAGAAGACCACCTTCGCTGCCAATGTCTCCCATGAACTCAAAACCCCTCTCACCTCAATCCGTCTCTTTGCCGAGATACTCGCGAAGGGGCGTCAGCCCGATCGGGAGAAACAACGGCACTACTTGAAGCTGATGGTATCCGAGAGTAAACGCCTCTCCCGATTGATCAACACCGTCCTCGACTTCTCCCGGATCGAGGACGGAGAGAAGACCTACCATAAACAAAGAATTCATCTTACAGATGTAGTCCGGAGAGCCACGGAGAATCTGAAGGTCCCCCTGGAGGAGCGAGGCTTTACCATCAGGATTAAAGGGTTAGACACGCCGGTGCTGGTCCTGGGCGATCCCGACGCCCTGGAACAGGTCCTGATCAACCTTCTCTCCAACGCGGAAAAATACTCGGGGAAGAAACGGGAGATCGAAATCGCGGTCAAGATTAAAGATGGCCGGGCAATAATAACAGTAAGTGACCGGGGGATCGGGATACCAAAGGGGGCGGGAAAAAAGATCTTCAACAAATTCTACCGGGTCGACGACCGCCTCACCACCCGGAAAAAAGGAACCGGCCTCGGCCTCACCATAGCCCGGGCCATCATGCGGGAGCACGGAGGAGAGGTGACATATCAGCCGAGGGAAGGGGGAGGTAGTTGTTTTTCAATAACGATGCCAGCTATTTAAAGGAAATCAGGTATAAGTAATCAGTAAGTAGTAATCGATGATCCGTGCGCGGTAATCAACGCTACCAGAAAAATCTTATATAAAAATCTCATCTTTCGATCATGGTCCTCAAGACCATGCCCGGCCTCATTCCCGGTTTATGAAGGCGGATCCTGACGATAAAAAAGACGGAGCTCCTGGTAGAGTTCAGGGTGCCGCCGGCGGAGAGCAGCAGGCTTCTCAAAAAAGCATTCAGTAACCACCGCGAAAAACTCGGCCGGGGAGAGAGCTCCATAGGGATCGATGTCGGTTCGGTGGCCTTTCTCGATCTCGCTTACCAGTTCCCGGTACTCTCTTCCCAGTACCCGCGCCCAGGCGGTATAGCGCGACCGCTCCCCGAGAACCGGGATCCCATCGGCCACGCCGTCTTCCTGGTCCAACTGGTGGGCGAATTCATGGAGAACCACGTTATGACCATCCCGGAGATCAGACGCACTCTTTTTGACATCGTCCCAGGAAAGAACCACCGCGCCGCTGCTCCACGATTCCCCGGCCCGGATCTCCGGCCCTTCCCGGATAAATCCTCCCGAACTAACTTTCTTTCCGTCCACCCGGTAAGCGCGAGGATAGACCAGGATTGACTGGAGACGGGGATAATCGTCGTTCTTCCGGTGTAGGAGAAGCAGGCAAGCCTGGGCGGCGATTGTGACCCGTATCTCATCGGTGAGAGAAAGCCCCCCGCATCCCTCGAAGTTCTTCTCCGTCAGAAAGATCAGGATATCCTTTAAAAGTTCCCTCCGGTCCTCAGCCGGCAAAGCTTGAAAGCGGGGAATATTCTTTTCTACTATGGGGAGCCAGTCCGGCGGGAACGGCCGGGCGACGATCTTTTTTCTTCGTCTCTTTTTCAGTCCGAACATAATCCGCTCCAGCTTAACTTATTCTCAATCAAATTCAGAGAGATAGCGTGGTAAGTTTTCAGTGAACCCCGTTGTCTTATGCTTCATCCCGATTTTGTGTGGTGGCCTCGGACACTGTAGCCGCGGTCGTTGACCGCGGCCCTTGTCATCCGCGGTCACCGACCGCGGCTACAACAACCCAGATACAATCACGGGGCAACGGGGTTCACTGAAAGCTTACATAGCTTGACCCCATTCGAAAAATGTATCCCATTGAGATAAAACTAATTAAAACCAATTATTATTCAGCCGGTGTCGGCCCCTGGTTCCTATTAAATATATCATTGACCAGCTTGTTCCGGCTCTCGATTGCCTTGTTCTCCTTCTTTTGAACCTCTCTGGCCTGATTGATAATATCCAGCCTATCCGAGAGTGAATCGCGGGATCGATGCTCCGTCTCCGGTTCTCTGGAGCAGGAGCAGAATATCAGCGCAGAACAGACCATGAAAAATATGGTGTTTTTCATCTATGTCTCCAGAGTTAAAGATATGATGATTTCAAATGATGGTTACAGCTCATCCCATCTATCCCGCAGCAGTTCTTCTATCCGATCAGCCAGTTCGTGGGGGGAGATATCGGGATCGCTGCCAAGATCGACTTCCGAAAGCGTCTTCCCGACGGCATCGATCTTCCCGGCCAGGAACTCCATCTTCTTCCGGAGGAGAACCTCGTTGCCGGTCTCCCAGTATGATCCCTCATCCGAGACTTCAAAGATCTCGAAGTATTTCCTCTTCAGGTACCGGAAGAGCTTGATGAGAGTTATGTGGATATCAAGGGGGGCGGACTGGGTCTTGACTGCGACCCAGGGGAGTTCGTCTTTTACCGGACCGGAGATCACCATCGTGAGAGGGGCGATCAGATTGCCGCCCCGGTCAAAGAAGAAGGAGACTCTTTCGCATCCATCTCCCGGAGCGATCCCAACCCCTTTCAGCGGAAGATGACCGGTTATCTTGACCCCCTTTTCGGTGGGGACCAACTCGGAAGTATTCTCCATGCTGAAATCCTCATCCAGGCAAGAGGTCTCCCAGTCCAGGCTCTTACAGATATCGACCAACTCATCAGTGATCGAAGAGATTAAATCCGGCGTCTTCAGACGGCCGCGGTAATGAATGCTAAGCCCCATCTCAACCTCTCCTTATTAAGCAAACCAACCAATACAGTCCCCTCCCCAATCATAATTTGTACATCTCTTTATACTGATTTTGGGCGCGGGGTGTTTATAACTCATTGATCTTCGTGATATTCCATCAAAGTGGTGAATGATTCACCACTTTTGATTAAAGCAGACAGGCATCTAATAACCTGAGTTTCCCTCTTTCCTGCGGTCGGAATGACCTGATTTAAGTGCCCGGTAACACTTCGAAATCACTGTCACACTGTCCACTTTATTCCGATTTGGGTATAGATATCAACCCCCATTGCGATAACCAGATACCATTGTTTGACATATAATAGTACAGCAGTGTCCTTAAAACCAAATCAATATAATATTTCTTGATCGAAATTGCTTTATGTAGGATATTAGTCTTGGAGGCTTTGGTTAGCCCTTTGGGGTTAGCCATTGCCTTTTTTTATTCATCCGGTTCTTGATCATCTCTGGAACGTAGATCATCTATATGTACGATCCCATATACCGGAAATTCCTTGTCCCATAATTTATTACTCTGGCGAATCCACAATAAACGAAACCTTTAATGGGTACCACTGCGTCCTTACTATTGGTCGCCTCGAGGGTGGATACCGCCACCATACCACTCACCTGTGATAAGCCACAACTCGTAGTGCATCAACCACTCATTGGCCCAAGGAATGATTGTGTGGACCAGCATCATGTGTGAACTCCATTCATTTCCCCACGGCAAATACAGGCACAGATCCCCTTCTTTGTATCGATGTGGAGGATCCTTGCCATTGTGCATCTCCAACGGAGGATCGACTACGAAGATATGCGACGACTTTGGCGGTCGATAGGTCAATCGCAACTCATATGCCCGGCTGAGCGCAGTGGGTTGAATCCTCCCGGTCCAGGTAAGAGATCCGCTTCTGATTTTGCACGTTGAATCCGGGTAATCCTTTAGAAGCCCTAATCGTTGGATCGCCACATTTAGAGGTTTCTGTTTTAGTTTCTTAGTCGCCATATTCTGTATGCGGTCGGACCGGGCGGGCACCAGTGTAGCCAAGCATACCCGTGCCAAGTGTTACCTTCAAATTCCCAGCACGCCGCTGTTTGAGGAGAGCATCTCCATACCGCTTCGTCGCACTCTTGATCAACATGTCTCCAAAAACCGGGTTCAGAGAACCCGCGACCTTGTCTATGCCTAGTCCTTGTTGTCTTAAAGCTTGCTCTATATCCGATTCCACTTGACTAAGCCATTGGAAGAATCTTTCTTTCCGTTGAGGTTCGGTTTCCCACTTGTCCGCAAAGTTTTCGCCATTCGGATTCACCGGGTTACCGACCCAGTACTTGCCGTTTCGCACTTCGATGTAGTCCTTCATACCCTTGACGATTGAGATGAACGCTTCATAAAAATCGGCTTGATTTTGATAGGCGTGAGCAGCAAGGGTCGTAATAATAATCGAGACCGGCTTGTCGTCCGGATTGCCTTGATACCTGATGTCACGATGCCGTTTGAGCAGTTGCACCGAACGCTGTAAAGTGGTCTTAACGTCTTGCTCCAGGATGTCTTCCACATCTACGGAAGCTGCCTTAGCCATAAATTCACGCTGTTCTCGGAACGCCATATGCATCTGCTCGTGAAACCAATTCGAATACCCCTTGGGATTGCTATACTTCCATGTCCGGAGGTCCTTATCAGTGATGATGATAGCATCGTCGTAATCCCGGGTGTTCTGTAAATACGGCTCATCATCCGGCAGAGCGGGAAGTATATCCATGTGGAACTTACCGGGATAGTCCAATGTCCAACACCGGCTTCCTTCAATCAATGTCGGTGCTTGCTCTTTCTTCTGCTTCAGATATCTGATATAACGATAGAGTTGGTCGCCGACCTGAGTTTTCAGGTCGTCCTGCGTAATGCTTTGCTTTTTAATGTCCCTTCGGTATACCAAGTCAATGTCATACTCGTCCTCATCCTTAACTGGCCTTATCCCCGTGCCAAGTCTCGTCGATCCTTGCACATAGATTTCTGCGTCTGATGCATACTGCTGTTCATGATCATCCTTTAACCATTCGCCTATTTGTTGATATTTTTTTCGCGCCTCATCACGGATGGAATCTGGAAGATCTAAGCCTTCGGCGGCATGTTCTAAGAATATACCTAGTTGCTGCTGCGCTGTTGTCGTTGTCATGGCGATTCTCCTTTTGTAGATTCCCTGTAAATCGGGACATAGGGTTTAGCCGTGTGCGATTGGAAACGGGTTTCAAATTCCGGTGCAAATATGCGGCTTTCATGCGATGCCTTTCCCATAAGCGTTGATACGTCAACCTTATCGAGAAACAGCAATCCCTTGGGCACCTTGGGGTCAAGACGGCTGATTTTATCGGAGCCAAGAAGATGGAGAGCTTGCTTGTGCGCACCGAGGCTTTGGCCTCGCATGATTACGCTTACTACGGAGGATGCCCATGCCAGCTTGCCGCCGTGGGTCAGGGATTGTGGTCGCCACGTCACTTCATCGGATGTACCAAGACTACACACACGGATCTTATCCATTGGTACATCAAGCAGGCTCACGGCTTCCGTAATGCCAACGAGAATGGGATTGTTCGCCCATATGCCACCATCAATCAACCTTGCCGCACCCACATCAGTACAAGCAGGGAAGAACGTGGGAGCGGCGCTAGTAGCTAATGCAACCTTCCAAACAGGTTCTTTCCAGTCCCTTTTCAGCCGAGTGTGATGAGGAGTCTTAAATAGGTACACATCGTCCTCACCTAGATTATAAGATGGGATAACGAGGCGTTTTGTAGCATCACCAAGAATCTTCCCCTTAAAACCCTCCGTATTCTCGATTGCTCTACGTAAGTTTTGTTGGGGATATTTCCTATAGAACCAGTGTCTCACGTTTCTCAAACCCAAACAGTTCTTGAAGATTGATGGCCCCTCTCGGGCGTAAAAATCTACGATTTGTGCTGGCCTTAGCCCCAATCCTAGGCCAAGTGCGATGATGCCTCCGGTGGAAGTCCCCGTAATCAGGTCGAAATGATCCGTAATATTTATGTTTAAATCGTCCTCCAGAGCTGCTAATACCGCAGCAGAAAACAATCCTTTAATGCCGCCACCATCCAGTGACAAAATTTGAAAAACTTCACTATCATCTGATTTCATTATATTCATTATAGTTTCCTATTAGATTTTGCTTACATATACCAGTCAAGACGATCATAAATGGTATGTTTCGATTTTTGCCGGAGACCCAATGTCTGCTACTAATTATATATGCTCTCTTTATGTAATTATCTGTGATTATTATTATTTTTTCTCAGAAAAATGTTAATCTGGAGCATAATAGAATGTAAGGTATAAATTAAGGTGCCTTGAAATGGATGACGACATAGAAAAATTAATAAACGAAGCTAATTGGGATAAGCTGATGCCTGAATTGGTTAATTACGCAGATAATCTAATAAGAAGATATGGTTGGAGAGGATTTTCTCCCAGGAAAGGGCCAAGGGGCCAATTACTGGCTAACGACAAAAATGCAGATGACTTTAGCCAAGAGGCGATTCGCCGCTTACTCGATGGAAGGCGCAAATGGAATCCTGACAAAGTGGATTTACTTGGTGTTCTTAAAGGAATAATTAAAAGTATAATCTCATCTGAACTTAAATCTCTGGAAAACCAAATGCTTAAAGATTGGGTTGAGGATCCCAATAAACTTGATCCAATTTCAAAGGCGGCAGATCCCAATCCAACTACTGATGTTTTATTAGACCGAAAATTTCAACGGCAAACTTATGAAGCTTTTAAAGAATTGGTCTCAAATGACGCAGAATTATCTAACTATCTTGAGGCCCTCGAACTAACTCATCTTCCAAGAGAAATAGAGGAACTGACCAAAGGAGAGATAAAAGCAACTCGGGCCTATGAATTAAAGCGGAAGCTAAAAAGCAAGTTGGATACTTTTTTAACCAAGTCTGATTTCCACAATAATAATTTAATCCGGGGGGAGGATTAGGAGATGAACATTAATACCGATATTAAATATGAACCTTTAAAAAATGTCCTTTATGCTCTTGAATATGATTTTAGTTTACTTGATGACGAAGAAAAAAAACAAAACCTTAGAGAACGAGGTTTTGATATAGATGCATCAATCGCCAATGTTAAGAAAATGGTGAACAATGCCCTCCAAGAAAAAAGGATTACATGGAAAGAAAAGGCCCAACAGAATTTAGTTCAGCTAAATGAAAAAGCTGGCAAGGCATTCAAATGGGTGAATCAATCGTATGAAGAAATCGAAGAAGCATTCGGGGCGGTCGTTTCTGGAAAATATGGGCTTCAACCACAGTTACAACTAAGAGGCGCCTGGAAAAATCTTAAAGAACTATCGATCAAGGATAAAGCAGCAATTCTCGATTCAATTGAGATCCTTAAGATGTCCGATTCCGAGGATGAAAAAGATGGGCAAACAAAGATTTAAAAAATATAGACACCCTCGTCTGACAACATCTATCACCAAAGCGCGAGGGATTATTAAGGAATTAAATATCAATAGTGTTAATGACCTCAATTTAAACCTGATAGCAGCCTATTATAATATATTAGTCGTCCAAAAAAATTTAATTGGGATGGATGGATCACTATTGAGAAATAACGAGGAAGCTATCATAACAGTCAATAACTCGATTAAGGAACTCGGGAAGAAGCGCTTTGTTATAGCTCATGAATTGGGCCATTATTTTCTTCATCCAGATACCAAGCAGTTAGACATTTTCAAAGAACAGGATATTTATCAATGGTCCTATAAATCGAATCCCGAAGAATTCGAAGCTAATACATTTGCTGCGGAATTGCTGATGCCAGATTCATTATTTGAGCCTTGTATTACAAACGAAGAACCCAGTTTTCAACTGATCTCAAATCTGGCGGATCAATTTAATACCACTTTCACAGCTACCGCAATTCGACTTGTCAAATTAATTAAAGAACCTTGCGCACTCGTTGCATCTGAAAAATTGAGACGAAAATGGTTCACTGCCAACGAACATTTTGAATTTCGGTTAAACGAGGATGAGTCAATTCGCGAATCCACATGTGCTGCTGAGATCCATGATGGGAGAACAGACTCATCAAGGGATGATAAAATACCAGCAGGTGCCTGGCTCGAAGATTACGACGAGGATTACAGGAATTGCATTACTGAGGACTCAATTACTTTAGGCAACTATGGTCTTATTCTCTCTTTATTGTGGATAAAAGATGCAATTTAATAGGTGGGAATTGATGGTACTCTTACTCGATAATTCACTATGGAAGATCATCCAGGATTATTATCTAATCCGGATAATCAATAATACTGTCTAATGTAGCCGTACGCTTTATCATAGAGGTCCTGGTCTGTGATCTTATATTTTATGTAAAGAATCTTGCGCAGGGCTTTCCTGACTTCCCGTTTCCCGGCTATGGTCGTCTGCCACCCCGGGAAACGAACCAGGCGGACTATCTCATCGATATCGGCCACTACCCGCTCGACGACTTTTGGAGTCTTGCTGGTTCTTATTTCAGAAAATAGTTCAGTCAGGGCCGCTCTGGCTTTATTCTGTTCTTCCTCCGGATCAACCTGCTTCTCGGCCTCGACAACCTCCCGGGCGATCTTCAATAGTTCTTTGAGGAATTCGAGACTGTGGATGAGTCCCTGCTCGTGCTTCTCTCTGAGCTTCTCCAGCCGCTCTCCCAGGGCGATGAATTTGGGATTATCTTTATGCTTTTTCAGGCGAGGAATCAGCTCAAAGATAATTCTCCTTGCTACCTTATCGGGTTCTTTGGAATCAAGGATGCTCTGCAGAACCTCGGCGTCCATGACCAATGTTTCCAGATCATCCCGGATAGCCTCCAGATGGATATTCTCATGGACCAGTTTAATTGTTTTCGCCCCCAGCGCGTGCCAGAGCAGCTTTCCATGCCCGCTGGGCGGTTTGACCGATTCATAGACCTGGGTTAGCCACCGGTAATCGTCCTGATAGGGATTGAGGCACGGATCCGGGGAAAGGGCTTCCCAGAGTCGTGAGAGAACGGAATAGTCAGCCGCGAATAAGTCTCGGGTTTTGTTATCCGGGAGGCAGTCCTGAGCGGTAATGAGCCCTTCATAGCCGCTGACTGTTCGATCAACATCGGGAAAATACGCGAGGCATTTGGTGACCGTGCCGGGCAACTCCTTCTTCAGTTCATCCAGGTTGGTGATAACTCTCTGAACCGCCTTTTCATCAAAATCAAGGGCGTTCGCCACATCATCAAAGATCCCCAGATAATCAACTATCAGCCCGTGAGTCTTATTTGGAAATACCCGGTTGGTCCGGCAGATTGCCTGGAGAAGATTGTGATCCCGCATAGGTTTATCCAGGTACATTGTCTGAAGTATCGGCGCGTCGAATCCGGTCAGGAGCTTGGAAGTAACAATCAGAAATTTCAGGGGATCGGCCGGATCGCGGAAGCGGTCGAGGATCTTTTCCTCTTCATCCTTGCTCAGTTTCCATTGGGCGTATTCATCTCCCTTCCCGCCTTTGATGTGCATGACAATGGCGCTCGCCTCCTCCCCCACCAGTTCATCGAGAGCTTTCTTGTAGAGGACGCAACATTCCCGGTCAAAGGTCACAACCTGGGCTTTGAAGCCGTTTGGTTCAACTTTCTCTTGGTAATGATCGGCAATGTGATTACAGATTGCCTGTACCCTTTCCGGGGCCTTGATGAGGATCGCCATCTTGGCTGCTCGGCGGGATAACTCCTCCCGGTCTTCCTCGCTCAGATTATCTATGAGATCTTCATAAGCTTCATCGATAGCTTCTTTATCGATATGAAGCCGTACATCAATCGCTTCGAAGTGGAGAGGCAATGTAGCTTTGTCGCGGATGGATTCCTGAAAGGAATAGCGACTCATATAGCCCTGTTCATCTTCCTCCGCCCCGAATGCCCAGAAGGTATTGCGGTCTCTTTTATTGATCGGCGTTCCGGTCAAACCGAAGAGAAAAGCGTGGGGGAGAGCCTCGCGCATCTTGCGGCCGAGGTCCCCTTCCTGAGTGCGGTGAGCTTCATCCACCATCACAATGATGTTGGGGCGATCATTGAGAATCCCACCAGCTTCACCAAACTTGTGAATGGTAGTAATAATGATCTTTCGGATATCCCGGCTCAGGAGTTTCTGGAGTTCCTGACGGCTATCGGCTCCGATCATATTGGGAACATCGGCGGCGTTGAAGGTGGCAGTGATCTGGGGATCAAGGTCGATCCGGTCGACAACGATTATCACCGTCGGGTTTTTCAATTCCGGATGCATCCGCAGTTTCTGGGCGGCAAAGACCATCAGGAGCGACTTGCCGGAGCCCTGAAAATGCCAGATCAATCCCTTTTTCGGGTAACCTTTAACCACCCGATCCACAATCAGGTTGCCGCCTTCGTATTGCTGGTAGCGGCAGATGATCTTGATCCGGCGGTGTTTCTTATCCGTGGCAAGTATGGTGAAGTTCTGGAGGATATCCAGGATTACTTCGGGCCGCAGCATGCTCCGGATGGAGCGCCGGACATCGGCCATGGTGCCTTCCGACTTGTTATCCGGATCATGCCAGGGCCCCCAGATATCGATCGGCATCCGGATGGAACCATACCGGAAACACTTCCCCTCGGTGGCGAACGAAAAGACGTTCGACACGAACATCTGCGGCACACTCCGCTCGTAGCCGTTATGGATGTCGCTCGCGCCATCCACCCAGGTAACCGCCGGGCGAACCGGTGTCTTGGCCTCACCGATCACCAGAGGAAAACCGTTCACCAGAAGAACAATATCGAACCGTTTACCACCTTCTTTGACCGGATAGACCCATTGACTTGTGACAACAAATTCATTGTTGGCAAGGTTCTCAAAGTCAATCAACCGAATCGGAGTATGTTCACCCCGCTCGCCGAAAGGCATAGTCTTCTCGCCCTGCAGCCACTCCGCGAAAAGTTCATTGGCCCGGACCAGTCCTTCACTCTCAACCGCCAGAGGAATAGTCCGCAGACGGTAAAGCACTTCGTCAGCCCGATCGGGCTGATCCTTGATCTCCGGATTCAGACGGATCAGAGCGTCCCTAACCATCGACTCCACGAACACCTCGGAAGGTTCCCGATTCAATTCTTCAGCCGGGATAAAATTCCATCTCTTGATCCCCGCTGCATAATCCGCCGTCTCTTCCGCAACCATGCCTCCCGGAAAACTACCACAGAGCGTATCAATAACCATCTGTTCGACTGTGTTTTCTTCGTTAAACATGGGCAACTCCTATTTTCCTTTCCATAACATTTTTTCTTAGCACAATCGCTTTATCCAAGTGCCGCTCTATTGCTTGTCGCTGTTCACCAGCAGCCTTTAGAAGATTCACAATTTCTCTTTGCTTTTCCATAGTTGTTATTGGAAGCCAAAGTGGCATTAGGTGTTTGTGATTAAGCTGCGGAAGACTCGTGGTTTCTGATACCCGATGAAGCCGAATTAATTTAATGACCCAATACAAATAGTCAGGAATGTATCGTGATTTAATTGGCACTAACGCCATTAAATTTGGGTCAAGCGCCGCGCTCTTTCTTAGTAGGCCGACTTTATTTAAAAAGATGGTTGCCCCACGTTTTGGGAAAATAACCGTCCCAGAATCAAACACCCTAATATTTTTATTCTGCTTCCAATTAAAAGTTATCTCAGATGTAGATAAGGATGTTTCTTCAATGTTTCTATTAAAGTCAGCAACCTTGAAAAACAAAGTGTCTCCGGAACCATCTTTTGATGGTGTGGGCTCACCATTTCCACTTTGAGCTGAAAACAAATTTTTTCCCTGAATTACTTTGAAATCAGATGGGATAGGTTGTTTAAGTTTGCCCGTGAAAATTTGAATATGAGAGATCGGTATTAAGTTATAGGCAAGAGTTATTTCTGCTTTTTCAAGAACACCTAATGCCGTAGAAATATTTCCCACTACTTCATCCGCTGCCCAGAGGATTTCGGCGATGCGCTTCTGCTCTTTGAGCGGGGGTAGGGGGAATTCGAAGTTTTTAAGCGCCTTCCAACTGGTTCGGGGAGAAAGTGAACCGGCGGACGTATCGAGCGCATAATCATAAAATGCGTCTGTCTGACAGAGAAATGGTAGTAACTCCGGAAGAATCACTTTTGGATCAATAGATTCAAAGGTCAGAATGTCGCCGGAGCAGATGCCCTCAAACTCAGCAAAAGCTACCTTTCGCTGATAAGCACGTCGCTTTCCAAATAATGTCTGACCGGGGACAAACTTTCGAGAGAAGGAAGTTCCATCCTCTGAACTATTCCAACGGCAAATATGAAGATTTCCTGAATCCAGATGTTCCAGACCAACCACCTTTTCTATGCCTGCACCTACCGGATCACGCTCAACATGATTGGCATTGCGAACAACATCCCCAAATTTCACTTTCTTCTGCATGTATTCAGTTTGCCTATCCTGTATTTCTTTTGAATCCGTTCCTATTACATTTTTATTGTATGATCCACTGATTCCGAATCTCAGCAAATTCATCTGGTGACGAACAAATAATTTTCCATTTATCTATAACTTCAGGAATAGGAAGATCCCTTGTCATCAAATAGTTAAAAATAGCATATGCCAACGATGCCGCTTTTAATCTATAATTAAGTTTGCTTAAAGATTCAATATGTAATTGTTCAGATGCTAAATTGGTTTCGTCAATTAGATGGTCAAGACTTTTAAGGGCATTCTTCAACACATGATTTGGTAGAAGTTCCGGCATATTCCTTAAAACCCTAATTATTAAATACATGGATTGGAATAGACCTGGTATTAATCTCCATTTGAATTGTTGTGAAATACAGTCCCAAAAATTTTCCGGCAAACTGTCGATTTTCTCATTTTCATATAACGTCAATATGTGGAATATTCCTTCAATCGCATCGTTAATCTTTTCTTGGTCCCCCGATTCAAAACTTTTTTCTATTTTGTTATGAACACCGATTGATTCTTCAGGAAAAATGATAATACTTGAAGCTTTCGCTTCGATACACGGAACGCCATATTCCTCTAATTCTTTCATTAGTCGGGCCAGTTTACTTTTAATTGTATCATCAGTTTCCGGGGATAATCTTGGAATGATAACCGTAGCCAATATTTTGACAATGTTGGAAAACCGGCTTCTAAATTCATCGGGAATAGATCCACCCAATTCTGGGTTATCCGGTCGCTTTAGATTTTCTTTATCAGCATCCCACCAATTAAGTAAACGATGAAAGATATGCAGTATTTCATCATAAGACCAATCTATACCTTGTTCTGAAAATGGGGTTTTAGTTGCTCTGATAATATCAGAACAAATTTTAATTTCACCTTGAGTAATGCGAATACCTTTTTCTTCGCTCAGTTTTTGAACCGGGAAAGTTGAATTATGCACGTATGATTTAAACAACTCAATTGGGTCAACACTTTCTGGGTGTGGTAACGATAAAAACGCAAAATTTAAAAGACCTGTATTTGCTGGAAGTTTCGTTTGATCGTCCAGTTGAGACCATAATACTTTATTAAATTGAGTTGTTTGCTCTGGATTTAATAAATTCCAGTCAAATAAATGCGTGAGCCTACAAATTGCACGTTGTCTTGTTTGAGGAATCTCTGATGAAGCTTTCTCTAAAAGTTGCGATATTCCCTGAGTATCAAGATGAATGGGATCAAAGTTTTTTATTAAATTTATATCTATAGATACAAATTTAAACGGATCTGGATACATATCCACATATACCTCATTAGGACACAAAAGAGGAAAGTGAATTAATTCCGGGAGCTTTTGATATCGCTGATAGTTTGACCATGACCCTATGAGTCTTTTCGATAAATTAGAAATGCCACGGTATTTGTATATATGTTCTGATGTATAAATTTCTTTTAGAAATTCAAAAATCGCATCATTTGCATTCTGCGAGCACCTGATGCATAGCCGCGACAATATTTTCGGAAGAAGTGCTGCCAATTGAATCCCAAAGTGAGGATTTTCAATTATACCTCCTTCCTCAATTTGCGATTTTGCTTCTTTTAATGCATTCAAATAATCGTAAATCCGGCTGTCAATGTCATGGATATCCATTTTGAAGATTGACTCTCGATTCAACATACTCTCAATCAATTCAGGATCTCCAATCCGTAAGAAAGTTATGAATGCCCAGTAAGGGGAATCAAATGAAATACGTTTTAAAGCACCTTTGGCAGCTGTCATTCCAAAAGCTCTATTACAAATTCGGAACGGAATACCAATTTCATCGATATATCTAAGATAATGATACGCATTTAATAAATCATTATCTGCTCCTGAATAATTATACTGAGTAATACTGCTGCCAATATCGAAACTATGATGTTTACTTACGATAGGCTTCTTTTCTCTGGTGTTTTCAAGGTATGCTTCGAACAACTTTAACTCATTCCAAGGATCACATTTATATTGTTTTAATGTATTCCATCTTTCCATAAATTGTTGTCTAATTTCTTCAGGTTTTTTGGGTTTCGGCCCACTGATAGAACGGAGATCTATTGCATTTTTGACATACTGTAGTAATTGCATCACATAGGATTCTTTTGATATCCATCCATAATCATTGGAGACAGGGGACAAGTTAATCTTAGAGCGTATCTCAGCAAGAGATTTCTCCAGAATTTCTTCCGCTTCATGTATTCTGCCAAGTTCGGCAAGTAACCCAGCCCGTTTGGCTTCCCAAAATGGCGGTGATATATCTTTTGGCCATACTTCTAATTCTTCGTTAATACGGGGGATGTCAAGAGAAAATAGCGCCGCAAGACACCGTTCATAATGCCACCTTACAATAAGTTCCCTGGTTAAAAATCCTTTCAGAACATTTATAAGGGAATTAGCATTTCCCCATTTTTCTATAAGACCTTCTTCTCGATATGAACGCATTAAGGAAATTTGCAGATACAGCCAATTGGACTGGATTTCATCCCATTGAAGTTCCTGATATTTCTCATCTCCTTTAATTATGGTTGCTGCTTCCAATTTTATTTGGCTCGGAAAAGGATTATAACGATTAATTATAGTCTCATAGGTTTCGATATAATCGGGCATGATAGGGCAAAGACATTTTTCAAGACGCCAATTGAATTCATATAAAATTTCAACATCCAGAGGAGCGGGCAGCTCAGACTTGGTATTCGGTTTCCATCCGTAATAATCCATAATTAACCATAATGATTTTCTGATATCTTCCGGGGCAATAATCCAATTAGGATAATCTTCCCGCTGTCTCCTCCACTCTAAACAAAGATTTTTTATTTCCTCCAGAGTGGGCTCTTGTTTCAATCTGCTATATTCTTGATTTTCGGTTG
>Ga0208905_1000339_pt1 | contig 23892 bp, 23 predicted proteins | sample AntAceMetag02UKS_FD_184776 | JGI IMG/M metagenome (GOLD analysis project Ga0208905, IMG submission 184776) | Saline lake microbial communities from Ace Lake, Antarctica - Antarctic Ace Lake Metagenome 02UKS (SPAdes) (version 2) | ecosystem: Environmental > Aquatic > Non-marine Saline and... | reverse complement strand
AAGGTGGCCAGACAAAAGTAAATGGCAGATAATTGATTTTTTAGAAAACTATAAAACTGCTTACGCGCTAAAAAGATATGACTATATCGACAAGATTTTCTCTAATAACGCGTTAATTATTGTTGGACAGAAGGTTGAGGAAGCCAAGTTTGCCGATTCAAAAAGTTACTCTCTTACAGGAGATAAATACAAATTCACCAGACTTACCAAGGAACAATATATGTACCGTATCCGACGTGTTTTTAAGAAAAACGAGTTTATCAATATACAGTTTGAAGACAATATTGTAAAAAAGAGAGACAATAAAAGTGAGATTTACGGCATTAATATTAAACAGAATTATTTCTCATCAACTTATGCAGATCAGGGATATCTCTTCTTAATGGTTGATATGGCAGACACCAGTAATCCTATAATACATGTAAGAGCATGGCAGCCGGAAAAATTCGATGATGGCCAAACTATTAACTTGTCAGACTTTACATACTAAGAGGCAGTTGGCAATCGGCAGTAACCCGCCAAGCGGTTTAAAACCGCTAGGCGGCTTCAAAATATTCAGGTTATCTTTCATCGTTTCTTATAACGAATGTCCCTGCTAAAATCTAATACTAAACGAAGCACCAACCGTATTAATACCCGGAGAAGCAACCAGGCGATAGCTGCCTTCATTACCGATACTGCCCTGTAAAACGGGTTTATACATCTTGGCAAAAACTGCAGCATCAACAATATTAACAAACCATATGCCGGCTGTTATACCAAAACAAAGATTCCTCATCTTTACGGCATCCTGGTAAGATAAGTATGCGTTATCCATCTCTTCTCTCTTTTGAGGTATAAAACCTATGTTCGATTCATTGATATAAGCAGATTTCGCATCATTGTAATCTTTTGCCAGGCTTTCTGTTAATAAGAAATAGTACCCTGATGCAGTTGAACCTAATAATCCGGCAGTGAAATATCCTGCACCGGCACCGTTTCGCTGAGAGTAAAACTGTCCCATTCCGGGGAAAAGAACAGATAAAGCAATTGCTGAACCCCTTTTTAACTTTTTAGGTGGCAGAGTCATAGATAAGTACGCTGTCTTAGCATCATTAATCAAAAACGTTGTGTCTGCTTTCAGATATCCTTTTCTTTTTGCTTCTAAGCTATATTTCCCTGCCGGCATAGTTAATTGAGCGTTCCCGTTCCATTTCTTTTCCTTAAACTCATTATCAACATTTATCGTTATTACCTCCTTAGCCAGGTTAATGCCTGCATCATCAGGGTCTATCACAAGTGAAAAGTCTCCTTGCTGGTGTTCCAGTGTCACATTTATAAGAAGTGTATCTCCTCGTGGCACTTCAAATGCTTCTGAAAATGTTCTGTACCTTTGTTTCATAACAATAATATTATGACCTGTACCTGCATTAATCTCCTTAATACCCGGTAATACAGAAACCCCGTCAACAGTAATCATTGAACCGGAAGGTTTAACAATCGCATTCAACCATCCCGTGTTTTTTATTATTTTAAAACTAAATGTATTTTGAATTGCAGGATCAAAAACTATTGTAGTGTCAATAGTTATGTAGTCTTTCTTTGTAATTTGCAAGTGGTATTCCCCCGGAAAATGATAACCTGAAAAATTTGTAAAACCAACATGTTCTCCATCCATTAATATTACCGCTCCATCCGGATCACTGTTTATCTTAAGCACATCCTGTTTGCTCTGTTTTAGTGTGTACGTGAAATAAAGGTTAGTCTCATTTACAGATATTGTATCTTCCACAACCAGGTATCCCAGTTTCTCTATCCTGATTGGATATTCTCCTTCGGGTAAACCTGAAATTGTGGTATTTGTTTTAAAGGTACCATCGTTAATAAACACATCTGAATTTACATTCCCGGTATTAATTATAACTGAAAATAATTGATCTGATGATAATTCAAAAGAATATACAGTACTCTTTTCTAATCCCTTCGGCAAAGGGTAAACAAGCATTGGCATTCCCTCTTTGGATATTTTTAACTGGCTGGTTCCATCCGGAAGCCATACCCATACAACCCCTGCGCGCTCATCTTTTTTTTCAACTCCCCTGTTTCCATCAATCTCCAATCCTTTTACGCCAGTGTAAATTTTTACAAGAGCACATGGATCACCGTTAACATCAAGAACCTGGTTTTCCCGTGCAGAGACATCAGTCATGTTCTCTTTAAAGTTTTTAACAGACAACTCCTGCCCAAATAATTGGAAAAAACCACTAATTAGCAAAAACGCTATTGAAAGCATTAAATTCCTTTGCATTGAAATATGTTTTATGTTAACTGTCTTTTCAATATTTATGGTATTCATTCACGGTTCAAGATTTTTGCTGGGTGCTGGGTACTGGTTACTTTCAACTCTTCGACCTTTTGACTCTTTGACTTCTTTATTCTTCTACTCCTTTACTATAACCTTCCTGCAAACTTCACCATCAGTGGTTACTATAAAAATCAAGATTCCACTCTTAACCCCTGAAATATCTATATCTTCAATAGTACCTGTTAGCTCTTTCTCTAATAATACCCTGCCGGTGCTGCTTATTACTTTTAATATTGCATGAACAGCACTATTGTTAATATCAACGGTAACTATATCACTAGCAGGATTTGGATATATGATAATATTGTTTGTACTGTTAAACTCTACAATACCTATCTCATTACCGGATTTCTTTGTATGTACTTCGTAACTTGCAAGAGGTGTATTGTATTTATCACCAACCTTCTTAAAACTAACTACTACCAAATCTTCTTTCCCACTTATGTAGTTATCTTCCAGAAGACCGGTGCATATCTCCAAAAAACCTTTTTCGGGATAGTTATTCACAAAACTTACTCCACTATAATCACTTGTAAGCAATACCCTGTTGCTTTGATACTGCAATGTGGTATTATCATACTTAATTATCAGGTTATTGCTTATAAGATTGCCTTTACCGGATAATATAAAATTTAAATCAACCATGCCTGGAGTTATATCCTCATCTACTAAACAGGTAATATTCCAATTGTTGCCGGCAACATAACCGGTCTCAATATTACTACTGCTTACAATGCTGCTTTTTGCCGATATATTAAAGTAATCCCAAATCATTCCGAATACCATCAGGTCTTCAAAATCGAGTATACTATCGGGAATAACATTAAAATCGGGAGCGACACCTGTTGCCGGACCGAGTTCATAACTATAATCTTCGTCACGCCAATTGATGACCAGTGAATCTATATCGTCCTGATCTATATCACCATCACTGTTATAGTCGCCTATAGGTGGTAAAATAATATTTGCTATTGTTGTATCATCTTCTGTTACTTCTATACTATTTGTGAAGTAGTTAAAATAACCGGCTTTTTTTACATTGACCGGATGAGTACCGGTAACAAGCATAAACGGACCTGCTTTACCATTTGTTTCTGTTGTGCCTGTAAACAGGTTATCCGTGCCAACGCTGTAGAGTACATCCGCGATACCTGTATATGTTGCATCTGTAACATTTAGCTCGATCCACCCGGTTACTTCATTTGTAGTTGTGAAGCGAAACATATTACTTTCAGTTGTATTACCATAACTATCCGTTGCAATAACCTTCCAGTAAAAAACAGTGTTTTTAGCAAGCCCGGGAATTATATAGGTGGTATCAGTATAACCTGTTTGCAACTCAGCAGGTGGATTATCTGTGCTAAAAAAGATATCGTAAGACATTTCATCATTTTCATCGTCTGTAGCTGACCATATCAATATTACATCCGTTGCTATATCTGTTGAATTGTCAGCCGGTTGCAGAAGATAGTGTTGGTAATATATAGAATGTGTCCGTTTGTGTTTCTGATATTAATGGCGGGGTAGTTTCAGTTCCAAAATAAACATCATATGTTATTGTTTCGCCCTCCGGATCGGTACCGCTCCAGGTAAGCTTTGTTCCGGTGGTATCTACATCATAATCATTGCCGGCAGGTGATTCAAGAGAGAGTGCCACAGGCATATTATCGGTAAGTGTGGCGCTAACTGCAATTGTTATATCCTGTACTCCAATATATATAGACAATGTATCAAGATATGTATCTTTCGGGTTGTCTGAATGGAGGGTCAAATTAACTGAAAGTGAATCGCCCGGGGCTATCGGGGCAAGAGTTACTGTTCGTTCAAACGGCTGTTGTAATTGCGGAATACTATCGACAGTGATCTCCCGTACACTATTATTTTTGATATAGATTGTTTTTGTACCGTATCACCAGATAATTCCGGGATATTATCAAAACCGGCTTCTCCGGAAATAGCCAAAGAAGACAAATAATCAATGTCCTTAATACACCTGATTGAAACGCTCATCTCCTTATTGGCGCCGAATCTATCGAAGGTAGAAGCATTGTAGCGCAGGAACCGGTGCCAGGCATCCATTGTAGAAGAGTAATCTGTAGAAGACCACCATTGCCCGTTGGCACCAATAGTTTCGAACGTACCACTATTGCCACGAAGGCCACCAGGAAGGGCTGAAAAACCACTACTGCTATTAGAAGCCTGATCGTTACCTACATTACCTGGTGTACCATCTATTGTCCACCCTGATGTAAATGCCGTTGCTTTTCCTATATCATCACCGCCCCCTTCATATCCGTAACCGTTAATTTCGAGATAGTTGTCTAGTTCCCACCACTCATCAATACTTGCCATATGCCAGCCTGCAGGACATACACCCTGAACACGTGAAGGATTGGTGGAACTGCTGTTATCATTTTCCATTGCAGCAAACCAATTATAAAGCACTCCATAGGTTTGGTAGTTAACAGTAGCTTTGGCATTAGTCACCTGGGTGGTTTCATCATTACCCGGTTGGGGAGCAAAATCATATACATAATAGTATTTCCCTTCGGAGATATCTTCAGAGCCATCGGTTACAGTATCTACCAGCGGCAGATACGCCAGGTTTTCAGACATCCATGTCTGATCACCTATTTTTACCCAGGAATATGCAATGCCATCACGTGAGTCGGTAAAACTGCCCGTTTCCTGTCCTGATAAAGTAAACAATTCACCAAACAAAAAGAGCATTGCAATTGATGCAACAATTCGTTTCCCTATTTTATTTAGTGTAAGCATTTTCTAATTAGTGACTATCTGTAAATAAAGCATCAAAAAACAAATAACAAAAAACAAATAATATCCAATGTTTGAAAAAACAAAATCCAAACAGCATATATACAAGAATTTGTTTGATTTTTGAGTCATTAGAATTTGAGATTTATTTGTTATTTGGTACTTGTCATTTGTTATTTTTAATATTTATTTCCCTGTTGCATTCACAACTGTTCCCCTTACCAAATCCACAGTGATAGTATTATTATTTATATCTCTCAATTCTGAATTTGAAAGATTAATGTCTATAGGATACTCAAAGCTGTTGTTCGATAAGAAATTAAGTTTACAAATCGTAGCATTACCGGTAAACCCGGTTCCGCTACCAAGACTTATTGTATTTATTTCTATCTCTCCAGAACTGTTAGCCTCCCCTGCCGGGGTAGCTATAAATAACATACCATCTGCACCCTCTATCGAACCATCAACCTGCTCTACGCTCTGTAATGTGCAACTGCCGGAAGAAAACTCAATTACTGTTGTTAACCCTTTAAATTTGGATACATTCTCTACATCAAGATAAAGTGAAAAGGTCTCACCGGTTAAGGCATTTGTTGCCCATCTTCTAAGCAGTATGGCGCAACCAGTAACGGCATCAATAGTAAAAGCTAATGAATCCGGTATCTCTTGAACTATTTCAGAATTATATCTCTCCTTAACAAAAAAAGTGTAATTGGCTTCATCAAGATAACTGTAAGTAACAGTATTAACACCTGCCTGCCATGCTGAATATGTATCACCATAACCTTTCAGCATATAGGAATAGCTGCTATTAGAGCTTACTCCATCCCAGGTAAAGATTAAGGTCGTTTGATTCAGAACAGAACCCTGACTAAAAGAATTTGTGATAGTGGCTTGAGGTAATACAAAATTCTTATTTAAAGGGTCAATAGGATTATCATAAGCAGGTTTTTCAACCTTTTCGCAACCAATCAAAATAAATGCAACAAATGCTGTTACTAAAACAGCAAAAGAAAAGAAACTATGGAAACTAATCTTCTTGTTTTTTTTCAAACAATACATTGATAAATATTTCCTAGAGGTTTGTTATTCCGTGCGGAATAACCAATTTTTAAGCATCCTAAAAGTAAGAAAAATATCGAACTTTAAAAAGTTCTTTCAGTGTAAGAAAAAAGAGAGTAACTAGTCGGCGATCAATAGTCCGTAACCCGCCTAGCGGTTTGAAACCGCTTGGTGGGTACAAAAACAATTATTCCTTACCAGGATAAACAGGTTCAATCCACTCTTCTGCAGGTGAATATTTGCTTTCAGCAGCCCAGAGGATGCCTCTTTTTGTAATTTCCAGAGCTTCAGGGACATTAAAATCCACTGCCACGTGACCAAGAGAGGAGTAGAACACCCTGCCCTTACCATACATTTTTTTCCAGACAACCGGTATCACAGTGCCATCAATCCAGTCAGCATGGTCTGCGTTATAGGTTGTTGTAGCAAGCACCTTAACATTAGGATCAACATGCATATAATATTGCTCAGAATGCATTTTAAAATCGGAAATATCTTTTGTAACGGGATCTGTATGATTTACAATATTCACTTCATAATCGATAACACCGCCGGGATGCGCCACCCACTGCCCGCCTACCATAAACTGGTATTCGGTATTCTGACGGAATGAATCTGCCAGTCCGCCATGCCATCCGGCTAATCCAACTCCACCACGAACAGCATTAAGCAATGCCTTTTCCTGTTCCCCGGTAATAGTACCCATGGTCCATACCTGAATTATCAGATCCACCGAACTCATTAGATCTTTGTCCATGTAAGCATCAAGTGTATCCGAAACAGTGACCTTTGCTCCCTGCTCTCTTGCCCATGGTGCGAATATATCAATACACTTTTTTGGCTCATGGCCCATCCAGCCACCCCAAACCATTAACACTTTTTTGTCCTTAAGTGAAAAAGATATTGGACTATTTACTACTAACCGGGAAAAGGCTCTGGTGGAAATAACAGCACCGGCACTTGTTAATACAATCTTTTCAAGAAATTTTCTTCTGCTTAATGAATGTTGATCCATTTTGATTAGTTTATTAATTAAAAATCTTTCATAATTCTACTTTGAAAAATTGAAATTTATGAAAAATTTGCGAGAGCCGGTATTTTTCAATCAACAATTTTAGAAATAATTGATTAACAAAAAAAGCCACCATATCCGGCGGCTTTAATATTTCATCTAACTTCCTGATAAAACACGGCAATATATTTTTTATAAATACCCGTGAATCAGGAAAACTGAAGCTAATCTTTTTGAACTAAATTATATTTGGGGGGATTGATACTATTGTCAATAAGACCTTCCTTCTTCATCTCCAGAATATTTTTTATCCCTTTTGAATAAGAAAGGGACAAATTCTTAATAATCTCCCCAAAATACGACATCCCACTTTCGGAAAGAAACTCTAAAATTGCCTTCTTTGTAGGATTGTCTGTCGCATGTATTTCTCTGTGCTTACCCATATTATTCTAATACCTTTTTTATTTGAAAATTTATTTTATACTCTCTCTTTTATATTAAGAAGCATTTTAACCTCAAATGGTTGCGTGTAAAAACATTTATTCATCCTCAAAAAGCGTACCTTTATCAATAGATATGTAGAAATCAAGGAATAAAGGGGAGAAAACGACTGGGAGAGGGAGCGACTGGGCGATTCTTCAAATTTATATCAACAAATGAGCATAGACCTCATTCAGGATAGCTTCAATTTTTTCAATGCAGGCACCACACTTACCTGCAACAGCAGATTCATCTGCAACCTCTTCAACAGTATATAAATTTTTCTTTTTTATCAGGTCAATTATTTCACTGCGGGTAATATTCGCACATTCACAAATCACAGGATCATACTTTTCCATAGAATCTAATTAATCGGGCATAAAAGAAATAAAAAATCCGATAAAATGAAAATGAATATTAGTCTAATATGATTTTTTTATCAACAAAGAAGTGTTAGTAACAAAAAAAATGTAATCTTTATAAACATGAAAAAACTGATTTTACCATTAATTCTGACTGTTTCAATAATACTGTCAGCCTGTGCTGAACTTATGACAACACTTCAGTCAGTGGCACCCACTCTGCCTTTAACAGAAGCAGAGGTTATACAGGGCTTGAAAGAAGCTTTGAAAACAGGAGCACGTAATTCATCCGGCCGGTTGGCAGCCGAAAACGGATATTTTGGAGATGAAATTATTAAAATACTGCTTCCTGAAGAAGCAAAGATTATTGTTGAAAATATTTCAAAGATCCCGGGAGGAGATAAGCTGGTTAATGATGTAATTCTGAGAATAAACCGTGCTGCTGAGGATGCTGCTAAAGAGGTGGCTCCTATCTTTATAAACAGTGTAACACAAATGTCAATTTCCAATGCTTTTGGTATTTTGAATGGTGAAGATAATGCAGCTACTCAATATCTCAGCAGAACAACCTACAGCGAACTGTTTGATCTGTACAGTCCAAAGATCAGCGCTTCATTAGAAAAGGACCTGGTGGGAAATATATCAACCCAGGATTCATGGGATGCTCTCACCGGAAAGTGGAATCAGTTTGCCGGATCATTGGCAGGACGCCTGGCAGACATGCAGACTGTTGAAACAGATCTCGGGGATTATCTTACCCGGAAAGCTCTTGATGGCATGTTTATAAAAGTTGCAGAAGAGGAATTTAAGATACGCAAAGATATTAATGCAAGGATTTCTCCAATACTTAAAAAAGTGTTTGGAAGCCTTGATAATAAATAACCGAATCATGTTCCGAAAGGAGAATCGAGTGATTCTGTTAGCATGCTGAAAGCTTCATAAAGATATAGCTTATACTTAACCAATTAACAAATTAACCAATTAACATTAACCAGAGGAACCTTAATAATTGATCCCTTGAATCCTTTACTTTCTTATCTTTGCACAAATAAAGAAATTTAGTGCACATAAAATGATAAATCCAAACGAACACCCATTGTTTCAGGAAAGAGACCTTGAAGGTCTTTTTAGAAAAACATGGGAAATTTACAAGAAGCATTTTGGCTGGCTGTTTCTATACAGCTTCCTTGGAATATTAGTCCTTCAATCTTTCTTATTCACATCACGGTTACGGGAACTCATATCTTTCGATTACCTTACTAATCCTGAGAAAATGGTTGAACAAATGGGATCCCTGTTTTTACTGCTTGTTGTTTTCTTTATTGGTTATTCCATACTCTATCTTTTTCTCCATTATTACATATTGTACCAGGAATGGAAAACTGAGAATAATCATTTTATCCTGATTAAAGAATCGATTAAGAAGTTTGCACTCCCTTACCTGGCAACTATGTTTCTGGCTTTTATGATTCTTATAACGGGAATGATGCTTGGTGTAATCTTTTTTGTTATCGGCATGTTTGCTGCAATGATTTATCTTGCCACGGTTTTTACACCCACTTCTACACTATTGATTGTTGAAGAAGTTAATCCACTGGAAGCCATAACAGGCAGCTTTAAACTAGTGCATAAAGATTTATGGAAAACACTGGGTTATGTTGTGGTTTTTTATATCCTTTATTTCGTAACCGGAATTATCCTTTCATCCATAATCATGGCTCCCTTTACCGGGAATTTCCTTGAATTTCTAAGTCCGGAAACAACAACGGAAATTGCTAATGTAAGCAATTCACTTTTACCTGACATCAGTCCGGCTTACATACTAATAAGCTCTGCAACCAGCGCTGTCACTACTCCACTTGTACCGGTTTTTTCAATTCTTATCTATTTTAGGTTGAAGAGCATAGAGCTGGGAGCACAGAGCTGAGAGTATTTAAAAACATTATGAATACATCAGAGAACAAAATACAAGTGAGTGATCTGGAAGATGAACAAAGATTCCGTCTTATAACTTCTATTGAGCATGAAAATGTGGTTCCATTTGTGTTTCGCTATATCTGGAAGAAAAATAAGGTTACATACCTATACTTTGGAGCAAATATTATTTTTCTTGCTTATTTACTTCGAATCATCACTTTCCAGATTATACCCGGATCATGGGATGCGGTTACTACCCTCTGGCAACTGTTTCTGGGTTTTATCCTGTACCCTGTCCTGCTTGTTCCTGTTCATGAAGGAATTCACGGTCTTGTTTATCTCTTTGAAGGAGCAACGAAAATAAAGTTCGGTGCTGACCTGAAACAATATATCTTTTATGTTACAGCCGATCATTTCGTACTAAACAGAAACAGTTTTTACAGACTTGCCTTTACCCCATTTATTTTTCTGAGTCTTGCACTTGCAACAGCCGGTATATATATTCAACCACCATATTCCTGGGGCTTTTCTCTATGCTTACTTGCACATGGCACAATGTGTATCGGCGATTTTGCCCTTGCCAGTCTTTTTGCTGAATATCCTGAAAAAGAAATATACACTTACGACCAGGCATCTGAAAAAACTTCCTTCTTCTATGAAAAAATATAACACAGGTGAACTTTTCAAATGCTATTGTACGAAAACCCGGTATCAGTTACAGCGAAGGTATTACCACATCAAATCTTGGTAAACCTGACATCACTCTGGCACTAAAACAACATGAAATATATTGCCGGGCACTTGAAAAATGCGGACTTAGAGTCGAACGTTTAGAGGCTGCCCCTTCTTTCCCTGATTCAGTATTTGTTGAAGATACGGCAATTATTACCGGGAAAATTGCTGTTATTGCCAGGCCTGGAGACTCGAGAAGACGAGGTGAGGAAAAAATCATTGAAGAATCAATTAGCAAATACCGTTCACTGGTTTATATTAAAGAACCTGGAACTGTTGATGGGGGGGATATATGCCAGGCAGGAGGTCATTTTTTTATTGGTATCTCGGAAAGAACAAACTATGAAGGTGCCAGACAACTTGAATCTATCCTTTCAAAGTATGGTTATTCTTCATCGTTAATTAAAGTTAACCATACACTGCATCTTAAATCAGGTTTTAACTACATTGATAATAATTATTTGCTGGTGCATAAACAATTTTCTAACAATCCGGAAATAAAGAACCGGAAAAAAATTGTTGTTCCCGATAAGGAGGCGTATGCTGCCAATATTGTCAGGATCAATGAGTATTTGTTGGTTGCAGAAGGTTTCCCGGAAACTCTGAAAAAACTAAAACAAATAAATTTACAATTGTTAACAATTAATATATCTGAATTCCGTAAGATGGATGGTGGACTGAGTTGCTTGTCTCTAAGATTTTGAGGATATCCTCATAACATTTTTGCAGCAATTAATATTTTTACTAACTTATTGCCCGGGTCATTAGATGTTCAATTTATTTACCAGATCTTTCGGTATGATGATAGCATAACTTCTACCCCCCGATACTTTAGTAAGACTACTGATATGTTTTTCACTAAATGGTCATACGGATTTATAATTTATAATATCAACAGGTTTCATTCATGCCTTAAGGCATCAGCAGGATTGGTGCTTGCTGCTTTCAATGCCCTGTAACTGATTGTTAGCAATGCAATTACCAGAGTCAGCAATAGAGATACAAAAAACTCAAAAGGTGTCAGGTTGATTCGGAAGTGAAAATTCTGCAACCAACTTTTCATTGCAAACCAGGTTATCGGCCATGCAATAAATGTTGCAATACATACCAATACTGCAACCTCCTTTGTAAGAAGCCACAAAATATGCATCTCTTTTGCACCATTTACTTTCCTGATACCTATCTCTTTTGTTCGTTGTTCGGCAGTAAAAGAAGTCAGACCAAATAACCCCAGGCTGGCTATTAATATAGCCAGAACAGAGAATAATAATGCAAGTGTCCCGGTACGTTTATCTTCAGCATAAAGCCTGTCAAAATCATTGTCCATAAAAAAGTAAACCATAGGATCATTGTCTGAAAATTGTTGCCATAGTTTTTCTGTTTGAACAATAGTGTTTTGAGTATTGCCCGGGTTTAAACGTAGAGAAATAAAGCCCCAGTTCCAGCGGTTAGGATAAAGAATAAAAATATGTGGATATATCCTGTCATGCAAAGATTGATAATGATAATCCTTCACTACACCAATAACTTTCAAATAGGTCCATTGTTGCGGTTCATCACCAGGTTGCATAAATCTTACTTTAAAAGGGTCTTCAAGTCCGAATTGTCTTACGGCGCTTTCGTTAATTATACAAGCGCCGCTATCTGAAGCAAAATTTTTCGAGAAAAATCGTCCATCAGCCATAGTAAGTTGATAAGTCTCAAGGAAATCATAATCTGACCAGTTTGTTTGCATAAGATATGATTTATCACTACTCTGACCCTCCATCCAGTAAGCATTGTGATTGTTTGGATGTCCGGGAACTGCAGTGGAATGGCTCACCTGTTCAACACCAGATAGTTTTTTTACTTCATCAATAAAGGTTTGTTGTTTTTCACCAAGTGCTCCTGCCCTGCTTATCACCATTAAATTATCCTTATTAAATCCCAGGTCTTTGTTAAGCATATAATGCACCTGTTTGTACACAATCAGGGTTGCAAGAATAATAATAACTGAAACCGTCATCTGCACAACTACGAGAATGCTTCTAAGAATTTTTCCGCCTGATCCACTTTTAAGCGGACCTCTCAAAACTGCAATAGGACGGAACGATGCCAGAAAGAACGCAGGATAACTTCCTGCCAAAACAGAAATAATCAACCCTAATCCGATTAATCCCGGAATTATATACCAATTAGCAACATATGCAAGGCTAAGTTGGATGTTTATCAGGTTATTAAAATATGGCAAACACAACTCTACTATCAGGATAGCGAAAACAAGTGCTACAAGTGTAATAACTATTGATTCAAAAAGAAATTGCCAGATAATTTGTCCCTTTAAAGATCCTACAACCTTTCTTAAACCCACTTCTCTTGAGCGTTTTGCCGACCTGGCAGTTGCCATGTTCATATAGTTAATGCTGGCAATAACAAGAATAAGAACCGCTACCAGGGAAAAAATAATAATATAGCGTTTATCACTTGAAGGTTCAAGTCCGTGTTCAATATCAGGATTCAGGTGAATATCTTTGAGATCCTGCAAGTAAAATCCGTAGCTATTCCCTCCCTGGATGAATTCTTCCATAGATATGCCCAGCATTTGTTCCATCTGAGGTTCAATATATTGCCTGAGCCATTCAGGTATTTTAGCTTCTAACTGCTCAATTGAGGCCCCTTCTTCAAGGAGTAAATAAGTATAATAACTATTATTAAACCAAATATCATTGTTTGCTCTTTCATTAGTAACAAATGAGCCCAGCATATTAAATTTGAAATGAGAATTATCCGAAACATTTTCCATAACACCTGTAATTGTATAAAGGGTACTGTCTGTTCCTACCTTTATCATTTCTCCTACGGGATCACTGTTTCCAAAGATTCTATCGGCAGCATTTTTTGTTAATACAACAGTATGCGGTGCTGCTAATGCAGTTTGCGGATATCCCTGGATTATAGGTATAGAGAAAATGTTAAAAAAGGTTGAATCGGCTTCCATAAAACCATCTTCAATAAAACTTCGATCTTTATATTTGATCACTGTTTCTCCCCACGCGTTTAAGCGAACTGCATCAATTATTTCCGGAAAATCCTGCTTAAAGGCAGGTGCAGCCGGTGCGCATGTCCAGGCACCCTCCAATTCAGTTTCACCTAATTTTCCCTTTAGATATAAGCGACTGATGCGTTCAGCTTTTTTATTAAATTTATCGAAACTGACTTCATGAATAACAAAAAGAGCAATCAGAATACTGCAAGCTAAACCGATAGCCAATCCGGTTACATTTATGAATACATACGCTCTCTGTCTGATCATATGACGTAGAGCAAGTTTGATATAGTTTCCTATCATTATTTTGAATATTAGAACAACGAATACTGTATGTAGTAATGACGATTACTTCTAATAAAAGTTGCAATATGCATTTTTCAAAAATAATGATTAATCTAAGCTGCTGGTTTGAAGTTTGAAGATGTTTGAGGTTTCTAGTTACTCGTTGCTGGTAATTTAAACATAAAACTGGTTCCTTTACCCTTCTCACTTTCAACATATATTTTGCCATTGTTTCTTTCAACAAATTCTTTACATAAAATTAATCCCAGTCCGGAGCCTTTCTCATTCGCTGTACCTCTTGTTGAAAATTCTGTATCAAGCCTGAATAATTTTTTTAAATCTTCAGGTTTTATCCCTACTCCCATATCAGTTATTGAAAATTCTATAAACCCGTTTTTTTCTTTGGCTGTTATTCTCACATTACCATCTTAAGTGAATTTTATTGCATTTCTTGGAGTATTTGGGGTTGTTCTGTTTGGAACAGGACAAAGAAAAAAAGAAATTGGTATTCGTAAAGTGTTTGGCGAATCTGTACCCGGGATTCTCAGATTATTGTTAAAAGATTTTGTTGTTTGGGTTTTACTGGCATGTATTATTGCATGGCCGTTATCCTGGATATTTGCACATAACTGGCTTATGAATTTTGAATATAAAATCGAACTCAGATGGTGGATATTCCTTATATCCGGATTAATAGGATTACTGATCAATATATTAACCATAAGCTACCAGGCACTGGTTGCCGCAAGGGCAAATCCTATAGATAGTCTCAGGTATGAATAGAGCAATTTATCTAATAATCTGTAATTGATAAAGAGATATCATATCCTTCAATTTTTATTTCCGGCATTCCTTCGTACTCTTTGCCTTTAACAGCATCATATTCGATGGTAGAACTTTCAATTATCTTTGTTTTGTAGGTAAAATTCTCTTCATTAATGTCCAGTTTGGGATACTTAACATTTGCTTTGAACCTGTAATCCAAACTAGCAGGAATACCAAGGGTTATTTTTTCATATTTCCCATTCACCTTCAAGCTTTTAAAATTATCACCTGTCTCTGGAATAATAAATTTATCATTATATCCGGTACCCACAGACAACGCATTTGATAACTTATCAATTTTAAAAGTGCCATATTTCGATTCGGTTATTTGAAGGCTTTCAAGTTGTACTGAATTAATACCGTCATTAAATGAAGCAGAAATATTGCATTTCCCGCCTTTAACGAATTCAAATTTTGTATCACCTATACTATTAGCCTCAAAATCTGTATTATAAAGCGTGATATCTGCCTCCCCTTTTATATCACTAAACTCTATTGTACTATATTTATCTGAAATAACTACTTCATTATCCACTTTCCCTCCATACAATTTATCATTATAAAGCTTCAGGGTCAATTTCCCCAGAACATCTGCCAATTCGATATCTGAATATTTTGAAGTAAGATCCAGGTTGCATTTTTTTGGAATGGTTAATTCACCTGTAACCTTAAACTCAGTAAGAATAACCTCTTTTTCACCTTCCAGCTTAAGTTTTGTCCGGTTCATTATTGAGGTTCTTCTTACCCAGAATTTCATATTTATGCTTGCTCTCTCCGGTGAATTACTGAAAGTCAGGTTCTTCAAATAAGAATCAAGTCTTTCAACATCATCTTCACTTGCTCCTTTGGCAACCAAATGAAGCTTATATTCAATTTCCGGTTTATCCCATGTTTTAATATTCAGATCGCTGTTATAATTATTAAAGGATAAATTTACATCTTCATTCGCCTTGTAGCTCCAGCTATATGTTTTCTGTAATTTCTTGTCCTGTCCGTAACCCCCTATGCTAATACTTAGAAATATTAACAGAAACAGGGATTTACAAAAATATTGCTTCTTCGTTTTCATAATTATTGATATTATTTGGATATCCTAATTAACGGAATATTAGAATTTTATTGTGAGAATTAAGTAAACTTATCAGTTAAGTGTCAAATATTATACTATCTTAAATCAATTTTAATTATGTTATTGTAAATATTAATTTTCCCCTCACTTTCAGCTTCAAACTTAAAATCCTCTCCGGCAAGTTCAATTTTGTCAAAGCTCTTTTCAATATTTATGAATAGTGCAGGTTAACCCTGAAGCAATTTGAAATAAATGATATATTTTTTATCCGGGACGAAATTTAATTACATTTGATTTTTAAAATTATAAATATTTATCCAATGTTACGATTCATCCTGATTTTTTCATTTATTGCATCTTTTTTGGTTAGCTGCCAGCCTTCACAAAAGGGGAAAAGTGATTCTGCCTGGGAAAACCTGTTCAATGAAAACGATTTATCGGGTTGGTACAATTACAATCAGAAGGAGCCGAAATCTTTTACCGGAATATCCAAATCATGCCAATAAAAGAGATCCCTGCTGAAATTTAGGAAATTAATTCATCTCTAAAATTTCTAAAACAGGAATTACATCAACCTTATAGTAAAAATCCCTGCAAGTCGTTGACTTACAGGGATTCGTGGTTTGGAGTGGTGGTGCCACCTGGAATTGAACCAGGGACACCAGGATTTTCAGTCCTGTGCTCTACCAACTGAGCTATGGCACCATGTAATCTATAAATAGTCTTTTGGTCCTGTGCTTTTCTAACCAAAAGCACCTTCAATTTCGGAGTGCAATTATACGGCAAAAATCCCTTATTTCAAAAAAAAATATTTATAATACTCCCTAATTCAATTTTTTCTATTTTTTAAATTCCAATATCATTAACATATAATATCTTTGCAAAGTGATAAAGTGAAGAAAGGACTCAATGGAATATCAAACATATACTCTCTCCAACGGAATTAAACTAATTCATAAACCGGTTAAATCACCTGTGGCTCATGCAGGTATAATTATTAATACCGGTTCGCGGGATGAGCATGAAGAAGAACATGGTATAGCTCATTTTATTGAGCATATGATCTTTAAGGGAACAAAAAAACGAAAAGCTTTTCATATATTAAGCCGGCTTGAAGATGTAGGTGGTGAACTTAACGCTTATACCAGCAAAGAGGAAACATGCATCTATGCTTCATTTATGAAAGAAGATTACCAAAGAGCTTTTGAACTGATAAGTGATATTGTTTTTAATTCCTCTTTCCCTGACAGGGAACTTAAGAAGGAAAAAGAGGTGATAATTGAAGAGATTAATTCATACCTCGACCAGCCAGGCGAACAGATATTTGACGATTTCGAGGAACTTATCTATAAAAATGCACCAATCGGAAGAAGCATTCTTGGCACACCCGAAAAATTAAGAAAGCTTACAAAGAATACTCTCAACAGGTTTATTCAGCAACACTATAATACCGACCAGATAATTGTTTGCTCGGTTGGAAATTTGTCATTTTCACGGCTGGTGAAATATTTTGAAAAATATTTTAGTAATGTGCCTGCCACTTATAGAACATGGCAAAGGAAAAAAGCCGGATCTTACCATCCTGAAATAAAAATAATTGATAAAGATACTTATCAATCACATTGCATTATCGGGAACAGGGCATATGATTTGAATGATAAACGCCGCACCGATTTACATCTGCTAAATAATATTTTAGGTGGACAGGGATTGAATTCCAGGTTAAACCTGTCACTCAGGGAAAAAAACGGATATGCTTATAATATCGAATCTAATTATTCCCCATACTTCGATACCGGAGTGCTAAGTATATATTTTGGAACAGACAGGAAAAACCTGGAAAAAAGTATAAATCTTACATATAAAGAGTTTGACAAATTAAAAACTAAAAAACTAGGTGAGATCCAATTGGCACGGGCTAAAAGGCAAATCACGGGCCAGTTATTGCGGTCATCAGAGATCAACGAAAATCTAATGCTCGCCATCGGTAAAAGCTATCTGGTTTACGGAAAGGTGGAAACACCTGAAGAGATCAACCGGAAAATTGAAGTGATAACCGCTTCAGGATTGATGGAGATTGCTAATGAAATACTGGATACTGATCAACTTTCAATGCTTGCATACAAATAGTAATAATGTTTGATAAAAGCCTGGAAAAATATATTCTTGCTCACACCCGTAGTGAAAACGAAGTTTTAGCAGACCTTTATAGAAAAACCCATATTAAGTTTGTTAATCCCAACATGGTATCCGGGCATTTACAGGGTGAAATTCTTACTATGATAACCAATATGATATCTCCTGCTAAAATTCTGGAGATAGGTACCTTTACCGGGTATTCAGCAATTTGTCTTGCACGTGGATTAAGAAAGAACGGCAGGCTGGATACAATTGAAATAAATGATGAGTTAATAGATTTTATCCTTTTATATTTTAAAAAAGCCGGTGTTGAGAAACAAATCAACCTTCATATCGGTAATGCACTTGATCTTGTAAAAGAATTACCCGGATCTTATGACCTTGTTTTTATTGATGGAGATAAACGGGAATACTCTGCATATTACAATCTTGTTTTTGAGAAAGTCAGGCCAGGAGGTTTTATTCTTGCTGACAATGTTCTATGGGGTAGCAAAGTAACTGATCCCGAATATAAAAACGACCCCTTTACGAAAGGGATCATGGAGTTTAATGAACTCGTGCATAATGATGCCCGGGTTGAAAATGTAATTTTCCCGGTCAGAGATGGTTTAATGCTATTAAAAAAGAAAGATGTTTAAAACAGAAAAGGTCCACCGGTATTAACTAATCCCTTCAGTCTCCATTTTTTATTTTGCCTTGAGAAGCTTCAAGCTCGCCGGTAATCTCCTTTATTCTTATAAGGTTTAATTCTTTTGAAACAGTAGTCAGATTCATCATTATTGTTTTGTATTCCGAATAATTACTGTAATTCTCCTGCATCACAAACATAATATTCATAACCGACTTCTGAAGGTTCTCGCTGATCTCGAATTTTTTCATTTTATCTTCCATGGTAACAATTTTAACTGGTTTAAGTAAAAATACATAAAAAAATCAAAGTAATACACGCTTTTCATTCATAATTCAATTTCGTGGTATAATTTTTGATTTATTTTAAACCGGATCATTAATTTAACAATTAAGAAATATGTCACAATACACCTTTTTTACAATTTTACTCGGGGCTCTTTTTTTTGTTCCTTTAAATGCTCAGCAATTTAATAAACTCGATAGAAAACTCAATCAGCTTGAACAAAATTCAACAAAAACCAATATTCAAACCGAAATTACTGATACTTCTTTTACCAGTAACGCTGTTACATCCTCAGGATGCAGGCTATATTCCGATATTGGAAACTTAAGCTCGGTAATAACAATTATTCCTGTTGGCACAAAGATTTTTATTGTGGATATTATGGATGAATATTACTACATTAAAACTGAAGATAACCAGGGTTTTGTGAAAAAATCCAAAATAAAACCTGATCAGAGTTTTATTGAAAAACCACCTGAGGTTATAACTCAACAAGACACTGCCACCCGGTTTTCCAACAAATTAGAATATTTACGTTATACTTATGGTTGGGAAACAGCAAAAAAGATATTTGATCATAAGATATGGCGTAACATGACCACAAATATGGTTGAAGACAGTTGGGGTCGTCCCGACAAAATTAATCGCTTAATAACCTCCGAACAGGTTAAGGAAGAATGGTTTTATCCATCAACTTACCTGATCTTTTTAAATGAGAAGTTAATAGACTGGGGACAGGTAGAGTGACCTGCTAAAGAAAAGTAAGTAGTAAATAGTAAGAAGTAAGTAGTAAGAAGTATCCTAAAAGGTTCTTCTAAGGAGAACAGGAATGTAAACCAGGATTTCGAAAAGAAAAAGATTATCTGATCATTTACCAGACCAATGGTCCGGCTTCGGCAACTTCAGATGAAACAAAATCTTTGTATTGTTTGAAATTATCCTTGAACATTCCTGCCAGTTCTTTTGCTTTTTCATCATAACCCACTTTATCTTTCCAGGTATTTCGTGGATTGAGTATTTCTGCCGGTACACCAGGGCAGGATTTAGGAATATGAAGTCCAAAAACAGGGTCGGTTTCAAATTCAACATTATTAAGTTTTCCTTCCAGGGCGCTGCTTAATAGTGCCCGGGTATGTTGAATAGATATCCGGTGACCTGTCCCGTATGCGCCGCCTGTCCATCCTGTATTCACTAACCAGGTAGTCACATTGTGTTTTTGAAGCTTCTCACCCAACAATTTGGCATAAACGCTGGGATGCTGAGGCATAAACGGTTCTCCAAAACAAGTGCTGAAAGTAGCCTGTGGTTCAGTTATGCCTCGTTCAGTTCCGGCAACTTTTGCGGTGTAACCAAGTAGAAAGTGATACATAGCCTGCTCTGCTGTTAATTTTGAGAGGGGTGGTAACACTCCGAAAGCATCGGCAGTAAGAAAAATAACATTTTCAGGATGTTTTCCTTTACCTTCAGGGACAATATTATCCAAATGCGTGAGCGGATAGGAAGCCCTTGTATTTTCTGTAAACGATGAATCATTGAGGTCTGGCTTACGCGTATATGAATTAATAGATACGTTTTCCAGTATCGTCCCGAAGCGTCGGGTAGCATCATAAATAGCCGGTTCGGCTTCCTTTGAAAGGCGGATGACTTTTGCATAACAACCGCCTTCAAAATTAAATACACCCTCGCCGCTCCAGCCGTGCTCATCATCCCCGATAAGCGCTCTTTCGGGATCGGCGGAAAGTGTGGTTTTCCCTGTGCCCGAAAGTCCGAAAAACAGTGCCGTATCTCCCTCTTTGCTGACATTCGCACTGCAGTGCATTGGCAATACATCCTTCTCTGGTAGCAGGAAGTTAATCAATGTAAAAGCTGACTTTTTAATTTCTCCACCATAGCTTGTTCCGCCAATCAAAATAAGCTTCTGAGCCAAATTAAGTAAAATAAAAGCTTCGGAATTTGTCCCGTCCAGTTCGGGAACTGCATGAAACTTGGGTAAGTCAATAATTGTATATGCCGGGATATAATTCTTTAATTCATCCCGGTCTGTAATATTGATAAACATATTCCTGGCAAAAAGAGAATGCCATGCCCTCTCGGTAATAATACGTAATGGTACGCGGTATTTTTCATCAACACCGATATAACAATCCTGAATAAAAATATCGCCACCCTGCAAATAAGCCTGTAAACGATGCCAAATGTGTGCGAATTTCTCTTCAGTAAACGGGCGGTTAACGGAGCTCCACCAAATTTTATCTTCTGTAGTTTGTTCTTTAACTATGAACTTATCATTTGGAGAGCGACCAGTAAAAGCACCTGTACGAACCCATACCGGTCCTAAATGAGTTAGAATACCTTCCCTCCGGCGAATAATCTGCTCATATAAACCGGATGTGGTTAAATTCCAGTAAATATTATTGAGATTTTTTAAATGGAGATATTCAAGGCCGTATTGACCTTCAATTGCTCTAATCTCTCTTTGTCCATTATTCCAATCTTCCATAACTCAAATAAGTAAAATTCGGTTCCTTTTATATATTCAAAGTTATAAAAAAAATTTGAATTAAAAACATCATAAACAACGCTGATTCGAAATGAACTATTTCTTAGTTGTTTGATTATAAACTAAAATTGTCTATTCAAATATTTAGAATAATCTTTTAATACAGGAGTATACTCTTCATTCATTAAAGGCGATGAAATCATGAAATCAGCTGTCGAACGATTACAAGCCATGGGAATATTATAAAGAACAGCTATTCTCAATAGAGCCTTAACATCAACATCATGGGGTTGAGGCTGCATTGGATCCCATAAAAATACAATGAAATCAATTTTACCTTCTGTAATCAATGAACCTAATTGTTGATCTCCTCCTAACGGTCCTGATTTCAATTTAGTAATAGTGTATTTAAAATTTTGATCTTTTTCAGCTATTCTTTCTATCGTTTCTTCTACTAATTTCCCTGTTGTTCCTGTACAGGTGAGTTTATGTGCCACGAGTATATTCAAATTCCACTCAACCCATTCAATTAAATCGTTTTTTCTATTGTCATGTGCTACTAATGCTATATTTTTTTTTACAGGATTCATGATATTCTCTTTTTAAACTTGCAAAAGTAACCTTTCATTTAAATTATACAAATATTTAACAAAGTAAGTCATACATTAAAATTGTTCCATTTCTGCCTTAAACACTTTAATTTCTTGTCCTAACTGAATATCCCTGATTAAGAAAATAATGCTTAAAATAATCCAGGTTATTATAATTATTATTATAAGTACATTCAGTCAACAATCTGTCATTTTGCCCTTTTTTATTATTCTACTTAAGTCGGTTTTTTCTTCCATGTTTTTTCAAGTATTCCCGTGCATTGTTAGATTATCCGATACCGGTTATGTAGTTGAAAGACAATAAATTTGAAAAAGTGAATGAGAATGCAGGGTCGTATAATAGTAATTATAACGAGCTGCAAAAAATCAGAAATGAAAATATTAAGTTGCTAAAAGAGATAAATCAATTGCATAAAAAAAATCTTGAGTTATCAGAGAAATACCAAAAGCTTTTTGAGAAATTTTTGGATGAAAAAGTGAAGAAAGAATGATAGTACAAGAAAAAGTGGCATTGGCAATCCTGCTGCAAGTAGCATTTATCTGTTTTCAATATCAATCTGAGAAACAACTCCTCAGCAACTCCAGGCTTTTAGGAACAGCCGTTTCAGGTGATTCCTGTCCTTCGAACTCCAGTGAAATACACCCCTTGTAATTATGTTTTTTCAGGATTTCGGCAACTTTTTTATAATCAATATCCAATGTGTACCATTTTCCTCCTCCATAATGGGTCTTTTCCTGCACAAGCATTGCATACGGGACAATCTGATCAAACTGGGTATACTGATCCTCCAGGAAATTACCTGTATCAGCCGTTACCTGCAACCAGGGCGACCCTATCGCATTTACAATTCGCAAAACCCCTTCTGCAGTTCTGCCTAATCCCCAATGATTCTCCAGTCCCAAAACAACCCCGCATTCTTTTGCTTTCGGAATGCATTTCTCAATTGAATCAATCACCCATTTGAAACCATCATCATCCGAGTATCCTTCCAAACGTGGCTCAATTCCCTTTTTTTCCATCAATACATCAAACGACTTTATCGTACCCCATCTGCCTGTAAATACCATTATGCGGTACAATTACTATTTCCAAAATAAAAAACCGGAAAAAGAAGCCATGCAACTTTATGCAAAAATCCCGGGTAAAAATGCAGATGTCTGTAAAGAATGCCAGGGTTTTTGTGAAGCGGTATGTCCATTTGGGGTTACCACGCGAAATCTGCTGTCTATAGCTCATCAGAACCTGAGTCTGGATCAGGAGAGTTTTGCATAAACTATCTCATGCCAGTTTTTTTCTTGTTTTTATTGTCTTCAAGTTTAAGTTAATTACGTTATTAACAGGCTCTGTTATGAAATATACAGCTAATTAACTTTTACAAAGCAATATGAATTTTAACATATAGCCCCAAAGGGGCATAAGCAATAGCATAGGGCAACGCCCTATGTATAAGACGAATAATATAAATCAGCCCTGAAGGGGCGCAAGTAAAAAACTATGCCATAATTATTATCAAAATTTTATGTTTATATAATGTTTAGTAACAAGAATCGCAAAAACCTGATTGATAATAGCGATATAGTCATTGATAAAATACAAGAACAAGATAAACATCATAAGCATAAAAGTTTCCGGGATAAGTCCAGGGCCTTTCTAATAAAATAATAAATAACTATCTGAATACTATGAGCGTTATGTGTGGGATTAGGCTTTTGCTCTTTCAGGAAGGACAAAAAAGAATATTAATAAAAACTATAAATTTAGTTCCTCCCAGACATTCTCTTTTCGTATCCTTCTTTCCATAACATCTGGAGAAACTTGAAATTGACCGCAAATTACTCTG
>Ga0208905_1000332_pt1 | contig 24177 bp, 22 predicted proteins | sample AntAceMetag02UKS_FD_184776 | JGI IMG/M metagenome (GOLD analysis project Ga0208905, IMG submission 184776) | Saline lake microbial communities from Ace Lake, Antarctica - Antarctic Ace Lake Metagenome 02UKS (SPAdes) (version 2) | ecosystem: Environmental > Aquatic > Non-marine Saline and... | reverse complement strand
TAGTCACCTGAATCAGGGACGTTAGCACTATCTAGCTTTAATCATCTAAAGAGTTGGGTCTTCTTCGCAATATAAGTTTTGCTTTTGAGGAGCCATAGACTTAATCAACTCTTTATTCGGCATATGGCTAAATATATACTCCTTTATAAAAACATAGTCTAATGGAGGAGTGTAACGACGCGGCAATCTCATGGTGGCACAAAACCGGGATTGTTTCCCGATAAATCGGGCAGCTACAGATATGGTGTGGATGAACTTTTATATTTGTAGCCCGCTGATTCATCAGCGAGTGAATGGCCCATGAAAAGACAATGTCATTGCTAGTCCCGATTTTATCGGGATTAACAATGACATCATAGACATTATGCACACATCTCGATGGACACTATTTAAATTTGATTCCTATATAATCCATAGATCGGGAGGTCTGAGAAATGGATCGCGAAGAATACAGGCGGGAGAAATATCCTGAAAATTATCAATACGAAGAAGATGAAATCAATCTTCTCGATATTTTTATCGTCCTTCTGAAACGCAAGTGGATGATCTTTTCCATTGTCTTTATAACGGGTCTGGCTGCTGTCGTATACAGCTTAATGCTAACTAATATGTACCGTTCAGAATGCACAATCGTTCCCATTGAGCAGGAGAAAGCAAGCATTGGTTCCCGCCTGTCCGAACTAGGCGGGTTTGGCGCCATGATTGCGTCTCAGGTCGGTATCGGGGGCGCAGGGTCGCTGGAAAAATTTGAGATCGTTCTTGAAAGCAGAGAGTTGACCAATGACATTATTACTACCTACAAATTGATGCCGATTCTCTATAATAAGGATTGGGATGCAAAAGATAAGAAATGGAAAGTTGATGAACCTCCAACGCTTCAGGATGCTTATAAGAAGATTCAAGAGACGCTCCTTTCAATTTCTCCGAATGTCAAAAAGAATTCAATGAAGCTCGGTTTTATGTATGAAGACCCTGTCATTGCCCATGAAATTCTGACTTACTATGTGAAGGGTTTGAGCGAATTCCTTCGTGAGCAGACTCTTGAAAACGTGACAGTACAAAGGGAGAGTCTGCAGCAACAACTGGCAAGCACCTCAGATTCACTTCTCAGGACAAAGCTGACCGAGATTATAGCCCAGTACATGGAGAAGGAAACGCTGGCAAAAGTTCAAAAAAACTATGGGTTCGATATCATCGATCCTCCCTTTATTCCTGAAAAGAAATCCAAGCCCAGGCGCGCGATGATCTGTATCCTTTCAGTTATGGTTGCCTTTTTTATGGCGATATTTCTCGCTTTTTTTATGGAATATATTAGTAATTTGAAGAAAAATGAAGACCCCGAAAGACTTGAAAACCTGAACAGATATATGAAATTGCGTAATAAATAAATAATCAACCAGTTTCTTCACTGTCGTTTATAATTGTAGCTGCCTGATTTATCAGGCGGTCTCACCATTTTTTTGATATACGAAAGCCGATATCCGATCAATTACCCATATGAGGTTTGACTTATGAAAAAATCGCTTATCCTATTGGCTATTATCCTGAGCATGATCTTGGGTTCCAGCCTATCTTTTTCACAGGAGACAGCCCCGGGAGACCTTCAGAAGCAATTACGCACACATCCCGAATTAAAAAAATATGTGACCACTGAGGGAAAACCAACCTCCGCAGGAGCAAAGCTTTTGGAGTCCTATTCTGGGGAAGTCAAACCGACGCAGGCTGAAATAAAAAAAGGTCTAACAAAACTGAAGGAAAAAGAAACTGGTCTGGATGGGGATTATCACGAGGAGGCACTGGCGCCAGAGAAGACCACATCTCTTGAAGAAATTGAGAAGGAAGAAGCTGAAATTGCGGAACAGAAGATTTCAAAATCTTCTCCCGGGAGCCTTTCCGTATTTGGTCAGAAGATTTTCGCCGCCGGGGCCGATTCTTTTACTCCTCCGTCAAACATGCCGGTATCTGCTGATTATATTGTCGGTCCGGATGACAGTATTATTGTACAACTCTGGGGTCGGATAAATGAGCAGTATACCCTTACGGTGCAACGTGATGGCAGCATACAATTTCCGCAAATAGGAACTCTTCAGGTAGCCGGCCTGACCTATAAACAGCTTCAAGATATGATAAGGCGAAAAGCCGAATCAATAACTGGTGTTAATGTTAACGTCTCTATGGGTAAACTGAGAAGCATCACAATATTTGTAGTCGGCGCAGTCGAAAAGCCGGGCGCGTATACGGTAAGCGCCTTTGATACCATTCTCAACGCTCTTATATACGCGAATGGTCCTGATGATCTGGGTTCAATGAGAAATATTCAGTTAAAAAGACGAAACAAAACCATAACAACCTTTGACCTGTATGATCTGATACTCAAAGGGGATAATTCAAACGACATGAGACTGGAGCCGGGGGATATTATATTTATTCCCAAGGCTGAGACAGTTGTTGCCATAGCAGGCGATGTCAGAATGCCTGCGATCTATGAATTGAAGAAAGATAAGAGTTTGTTGAATATTCTGAAACTTGCGGGTGGTATCAAACCTTCAGCATATTCCAAGCAGATCCAGGTCCAGCGATACTTTGAAAACAGGGAAAGAATCGTCCTGGATATTTCTCTGGATGAATTAAAAGAACAGAAAAGGCCTTTTACGCTCCAGGATAGCGATTTTGTAACGATATTTCCCGTTGTTAAAGAAGACGAAAACGCTGTCTATCTATATGGAAATGTTTTCAGACCGGGGAAATATCAGTATTGCCCAGGCATGAAGGTGCTGGATATCTTAGATGTTGATGACCTCAAGCCCGAGACATATTTCTCCTATGCCCTGATTAAAAGATATAAGCCTCCTGAAATGTTAGCAGAATTGGTTTCGTTCAATGTGGAGGAAGCACTAAGAAAGCATAATATAAAAGAAAACATTATTCTTCAACCCAGAGATGAAGTGTATATTTTTAATAAATGGGACTTAGAGGATAAACCATATGTGACGATTACAGGTGAAGTGAGAGAAGCTGGAATATATTTTTGTGAAAAGGACATGCATGTAAAAGATGCAATATTCAGGGCCGGGGGACTGACTCTGGATGCCTCGATGGGGCCGGTCAATATCTTCAGGACCAATGCCGAGACCGGGGAAGTAACTATGCTTATGGTCGATCTCGAAAAGGCTGTGGCCGAGCAGGAAAATGACAACATCATATTACAAAATAAGGATGAACTGGTCGTTCATTCCATCAGGGAATATAATCCGGAAAAGAAGGTCTTTATCTATGGAGAGGTCAAAAACCCGGGAGAATATCCTCTTGCAGAGGCAATGACAATAAAGGACCTTGTCTTTGCATCCGGCAATCTTAAAGAAAGTGCGTATAGGTACTCTGCGGAACTGACGCGGTATGACACATCGGAGGGAAACTTTTTCAAAACGGAACCCAAGAAGATCAATTTACAAGCTGCGCTCGAAGGGAATCCCGAAGACAATATTGTGCTCAGTCAATTTGACAGCCTTTTTATACCCGCCATACCGAACTGGCAGAAAAAGACAATAATTTCTGTTTCGGGAGAGGTGAAATTCCCCGGAGATTACAGTTTTTCGGAAAAGGGAAAATTGTCGGAGCTAATTGAACGAGCAGGTGGCTACCTCCCCGATGCATATTTAAAAGGAGCTACTCTTACCCGCGAATCAGCAAAAACTACCCAGAAAGCAAACCTTGATAGACTTATTTTTGAAATGGAACAGAATCTGGCAGAGACCTCAGCGGCTGCAGTAACGGGAGCCCTCTCTGAAGAAGATGTTGCTGCTGCCGGGGCAGCGATGGCATCGAGAAAAATGCTGTTGGATAAGCTAAAAACAGCCGAGGTGACGGGTCGTGTAGTGGTAAAATTGATGTCTCTCGACAAGCTGAAAGGGTCTAAATATGATACCACAGTCGAGGATGGTGACAGGCTTTATATTCCAAGAGAGCCGAGTGTTGTTCATGTTATGGGTTCGGTGTACAATCCCACTGCCCTCTCTTATACGCGTGACGAAACCGTCGGACATTACCTTGCTCTTGTGGGGGGACCGATAGAGAACGCGAATCCCGACGATATGTTTATCATTCGTGCCGATGGTACTGTTGTGAGCAAATCGCAAAAAAGCTCGCAGAGATTAAGATGGGATGAGAAAGACAACAGATGGTTCAGTGGAGGATTCGAGTCAACCGTTCTCTATCCGGGTGATACATTGCTTGTACCCAGAAAGTTGGTCCAGATTTCCGGGTTGAAAATGGCCAAGGACATCACTTCCATTATCTACCAGATAGCAGTTTCTGTAGGTGTGATACATACTATATTCTAGTGAGCTGAACAACGTCCGCATTCCCCGCTGTTTGAAGCATTGTCATTGCGGTGAGCCGAAGCCCCGAGCGTAGCGAAGGGGTCAAGCGAAGCACATCGTTTTTTAATGTAGCTGCCCGATTTATTGGGCTCTTTTCTTAATGCCGATAAATCGGCGGGCTACTACTGCAATGACCCCGTTATTATGTAGCTGCCCGATTCATCGGGCTTCAGTAATTAGCTTAACAATCGGAGATTCCCCGCAACTTGTCGGAGCAAAAGCGGAGATCCCGCCTATACGGGATTGCGGGGAGCTTCAACCGTGCCAGAACGTAATTTGTAGCTGCCTGATTTATCAGGCCGTTTAATTTTAATTTACCAATGTCGCTCATTTGATGGAGATACTATTGGATAAATATAGATATCAGAAAAAAAGAAACCTTTTCTCGTTTATTGGCTTTCTCAGTACAGCGATAATTGTTTTTGTTCTTTTTTTTTGGAGCATCACCTCGCCAGTTTTTGCATATAGTACAGTGAACATTCCGCTCGATTCTCCCTTTTACGCGGATGTTGAAACACTGATTTCACATGGCCTGATCAAGAGTGACGTTTCATCAACGAAACCATTCACGAGGGCCGAAGCGGGAAGACTACTTTCGGAAGCGATAGAACATTCGAAGTTTGAAAATATTTCCCTTTCCACTGCGTCACTTCTTGACCGAATGGCTGAAGATTATAAGGAAGAAATATCGGAGTTCATGGTTCCGGGGAGCACCCCCGCAACGTTTATCAAGCCGCTGGATGGATTTTCTCTTAATTACAGGTATCTTGATGGTCCTCATTCGATATTCAATGATGAAGGTATTAATTATTTCAATGGCAGCAATGCGACAGCTGCGTTTCAATCAAGTGGCAGATTATGGAAGTACGTTTCCCTCTATGTTCAACCAATGGTTATCTACAATCAAAAATTCGACGGCATAGATGGAAATGATGATACCAAAGTCAGATTGCACAAAGGATATCTGAAATTAACCTTTCATAACATTGAGGTCGAAGCAGGGCGAGACTCCATCTGGTGGGGACCGGGGTACCATGGCGCGCTTCTCATATCAAACAACGCGAAACCTTTTGATATGATCAAGATATCTAATCCCCGGAGTACACTTCTTCCGTGGATATTCAGATATCTGGGGCCATTTAAATTTAACCTTTTCTTGGCACAACTGGATAAGGACGATGCCTCTGAAAATCCCCCACCACATTCGAAGCTTATGGGGGTCAGATTCGATTTCAAACCCCATCCCCTGTTGGAATTGGGAACTTCATACCTGTCGCATTTTGGTGGCGACAGACCCGGCATTGATAGCCTGGATATTTCGGATTATTTGCATATCATGTTCAGCAATGAATGCAGGGATTTTGACAAACGTGACAGCAATAAGGAATTTGCCATAGATATATCTCTGACAATACCAAATGTATACAAAATAGTGCCGTTCGTTGAATCTGTGAAATTGTACACGGAGGTGGGGGGAGAAGACGATGGATACCCCCCGGACAGGAGGGCTTTTCTTGTCGGGATGGTTATGAATGATATCTTTAGACTGAATGGCCTTAAGCTCAGAGCTGAATATGCCGATCTTTCTCCAAGTAGAAACGATGTCAGGCGAACCTGGTATACCCACTCCGTGTGGCCCATGAGACAGAAGGGAAGGATATTCGGCCACCACGCGGGTACTGACTCCGATGATCTTTTTATAGAGCTGTCCCACAGTTTCAATAACGGGTTTCATTACAAACTGGGTTTTGACAAAGAAGGAAACGGACTGAGCTATGCATATGTTCAGGAAAAATATCAGTATTTCTGTGAAGCTGGATACGATATTAAGAAACGGTCACATGTCACAATTATGTACTCATACGAAGATATCGATAATTATATGAATGTGAAGGACAGTAAAAAAGATAGTCATTTATTGGGAGTAGAATTCAATCATACTTTTTAACTCTTTTTCGCGTCAGCTTCCCGATTTGCTTATAAGCTTGGAAAGGTTCGCATAAGCGCCCGATGAATCGGGCAACTACAGATATGGCGCGGATGAACTTTTATATTTGTAGCCCGCCCCGATATTGTCGGGGCTAATGAATATCTAAAATAAATCCCCTTTTTGACCCTAGCCGCAACTTCAAGCCTAAACAAAGCTGAGACATCGAAACTGATGATTGCCGGAACCGCTTAGGTAAAATGAAAATATCTAAATTCATAAAGGATTTGTTTGCCACTGGTCTCACTCAGATACTTGTTCTCTTTTTGGGTATAATTCTTCTGAGAATAATGGCCACAGCCTTAAGTAAAGAATATTTCGGCATCTTTATGATAATAAGAAGAGTTATCGGGATAGGAGCGCCCCTGATCACCTTAAATTTGGGAGTTGGTCTGGCACGATACGTGAGCTACGAAAGGGAAAAAGAAAGAGAGTTCTTGAACGCTTCGTTATGGGTAGTTGGTGTTATTTCGTTATTGGTTATTATTATTTCTATTTTATTCCAAGATCAATTGTCTTTGATACTTTTTAATACATCAAATTATGGTCATTTTGTTGTGCTTACAGCTTTCTTCCTTTTCAGTTATGGGACTTATACTATTTCCTATGCCTTCTTTAGAGGAAGACAGGAAATGAACAGGGCAAACAGGATGCAGGTCTTTTATTACCTCTTTCCGGTGATAGCAGGCTTGATTTTATGGCAACTATTTACAAATCAATATTATAAAATATTATCTTTTTACCTATTTTCCTTTTCTCTTTGGGGGATCGCCCTAGGATTTGTTTATATGCGACAAAAAGTGCATGTTGCACGTTTATTAGCATGCGTGAAAGAGATTCAGTCATTTAAAGCCCTTTTTCTTTATAGCTTTTCTCGTATCCCTTCCGGTTTTTTTCTTGCACTGGTTTTCGGTATACCGGTATTTGTAGCCTCACACAAAATGTCACTTGTAGCTGCGGGATATGTCGGTATCTCTGTGGCTATAATCAGGTTGATGGAGATCTTTGCCACCCCTTTTAACCTGCTTTTTTTACCGAAATTTGCTGAAATTAAGAGAAGCAATACTGAGAAAGAAATCAGTGATAAGGTGTCGATCGTAACAAATTTTATTTTCACAGCATTACCCCTTGTTGCAGTTGCAGGTTACGGACTGGCTAAATATGCGGTCATTATTTTCTTCGGAAGCAAATATATTCCTGCTACTCAGGGCGTTTCAATAATGATTTTATTCTCGTTCTTTTATGTTAGCTATGTTCTGATAAGAGGTATATTGGACGGGTTATTTTCTTTTCCTTATGTAAATATAATATGTTTAGCGGGGCTTATAACAACAGCCATAGGTGCTTTTTTATTCAATGATAGTGTTTTTGTTCTGGCATTGGACTTTGGATTAGGGCTTCTCGTCATGGGTGTAACGGCATTATGTATTTTAATAAAAAAAGCAGATGTTTCTCTGCAACTGAACGAGATATTGGTATCCTTAATCATTGCATCGCTTGCTTTTGTATTATTGGTTTTCCTTGACAGGTTGGTGGATCTCGCCATTTTCAATGAATATATCAAGTTTGGGGTGCAGATTTTATATAGGGTAGTTTTATTTATAGCTCTATTCTGGTTCTACTGGAAACCTAAAAGTCTATGGGTGAGAGAGTTATTATACAGAACAAGAATTTAATAATGTAAGGAATCTGTGAAAAGTAATTTGTACCTCGAAGAAATCAGGATGGACACTTAACGCGTGAAGTATTTATGCCTGGATTTAGAGGCTTGTTATCCGATGCACCTTGAAGAACCCTGGTTTTTGTCTCAGGGGTTATGTTTAACACTATCACTATGTTTAGGGATACATAATGGAATCAAGCGATAACCATAATAAAAGAAAAAACTTTTTTTATAAGGCAATTAAAAAATGGAGCTTCTGGCTTATAGCTTTTTGCATTGGATTATGCATATGGTCTGCTTTGGGGGTTCATGAAACTCAATTTAGTAAAACTGCAGCTAAACTTACAAATCTTATTGTAGGAAATGGCTGGAATATTCGTTCATATGATGAGCGAGGCATACCGTACTCGCATGTTGCCCGACTCAAGGAAAAGGTTATATCCCCTTATTATGTTATCCATACTGGATTGATTTACTCTCAATCTATAGACGCACCTTCTGGATATGATTGGCTGTGGGCAGAGGATCAATCATTTGAGTGTTGGGACGAAAACCCACCTGTGGAGTTGATCACAAAGAATAATTTTATTCATTCGGCTGATTGGATTATGGAGCGGCTTGAAGAAGATGAATTCGGAAACATTCATATCCCGTATCATTTTTCATGGTCATATAAGGGAACGTCGGAAGGCGTTTTGAGTAGTCCATGGCATTCAGGACTAACAGATGCGGTAGCGATCAAGCTCCTTCTTCGGGCCTACCTTGTTACGAACGAAGAGTGTTATCTTGATGCATCATCCAGACTATATGATTCCGTATTAAAGCCGATAGGACAAGGTGGTTCACTAATAATTGATCAGTATGGTAACCCATGGATTGAAGAATATGTAGCGCGAAATAATACAAATTATCCCCGGGTCTTGAATGGGATGATCTATGCCACGCTTGCTATACGGAATTATGAAAGGTTTATGGCCGTTGAAAGTCCAATAGGAGACAGGCTCGCTAAGAGCATTAAGATACACCTGCTTGAATATGATGCCGATTATTGGACAAGGTATGATTTAATCGGCACAATGGCAAAACCAAAATACCACCACATACATGTTGAGCTTGTTAGTATGTTATTTAAAGAAACCGGTGATCCATATTTCGCTGATATGGCATCAAAATGGGGCAATTATAATACACATTTTTTTGTGCGTTATTTCTTAAAGGGGCGGCCTACCGTTAACAGCTTAATAGTGTTGTCCTTATCAATATTTCTATGGGTATTAACAACATTTATCACCTATATTGTCTTTTACGGTTTTTCAATATTGTTGAAAAGGCCCGTCAAGCCCGCTGACAAAGAAGGCATTTCATAATGATCAGTGCATTATCAGGTTATGGATTTTGTGATTAAGATATCAAGGGATCACTTAGCTGCAAAGTTATTCGCAGCGCTTTTTTTTATTTGGACGGCAAATTATTTGTGGGCTACCACTGAAATGTGGTGGTTGGCTCGTGTATCAGACGTAATATGGTCGATTCTTGTCGCCCTTTTTTTTCTGAAGGTTGCGAGCTATCGGTCTGTAGTCATAAAGACGGTGCCTTTATTTTTGTTTTTCTTGTGCTTGATTTGTTCTCACTATATTTTTGATGCCGATCATCCATACAAAACTTCACTATACTCCAAAACTGTTTTTTATGTATTAGTTTCAGTGTCATCTGGGTGCCTTCTGGGACAAATGCTAAGTTCTAATGAGAAACGGGCAAGAATCTTTATGCGTTATATAAGCTGGTCGTTTGCTTTACTCATAATTGCCTACACAATATATTCTTTTACTTTAGGATGGAATATAGTTGGTTCGATGCTGGCGACTGAGATTGGGCAGTATTACCAAGGTATCTCCAGGTTGATAGCAACTGCTTTGATTGTTGTAGTTTCCGGTAAGCGTTATTTACCATGGCCGGTGCTCCTTCTCTGCATAATACTTGGCAGTCTCTTGATAATTTCGTTTTCTGGTGGTGGGGCGCTTATTGGCGTAGGTCTGGCTGCTTTTTTGTTGTTCTATTCTTCAATGCGAGGCCAAAATAAAATTTCTATAAAAGGGCTTGTTGGCTCAGTTTTTATTGTCTCGATCCTTGTTTTGGCATTGGTAGTTCTTGATGTTGGGGAAGTATTGTCGGCTTATCAAGAACGGATCTTTGACAAAATGAACATTGATTTTTCTGAATATCAAAGCCGTCCTTGGCTCATGGCACAAGGGGTTAAGCTGTGGCTTGAAGGGCCAGCGAACCTTCTGGTCGGGATGGGCATCCTTAATTATTCATTAGCCGTGGATTACTGGGCGGAGTACAGGCACCCGCATAATCTTATAATCCTCTTGCTTGTTTGGTTTGGTATGTTTTCGATTCCAATTATTGTTGCGATTATAAGTTGTGCGAAAAGGGCACTCGGTCTTCTGAAGAGCCGCAGCGTCCTTCAAAACTGTGCATCAATTTTATTTTTCCTTTATTTGGCACTTTCCATGATAGGGGGTGATATTGAGCAGAATAGGCATCTTTTTTTTATGTGTGGCTTCGTTTTTTCTTTATCCATGTCTGTTAAAAAAGATTGGCACTTTAGTAAGTCTCTCAAAGTTGTCGAAAATAGCGTTAGGCCAAGACCATCTTTGGGAATAGAAAAATTATCAAATGTTTAAAATCTGTCACCTCACATCAGTCCACCACCCATTTGACATTAGGATATTCCATAAGGAATCAAAATCTCTGGTAAAAGCAGGGTATGATGTTACCCTGATTGCTCAGCATGACAAAGAGGAAATCGTGGACGGGATAAAGATTGTCCCGCTTCCAAAGCCGAAGAACAGGATTGAGAGGATGACGAAGACTGTTTGGCGGACTTACCGGAAGGCCCTTAAAATCGATGCCGACATCTACCACTTTCACGATCCGGAATTGATGCCGGTAGGGCTGCTTTTAAAACGACATGGAAAGAGGGTGATTTATGACGTGCATGAGGATGTGCCCAGGCAGAACCTATCAAAGCCATATATCCCGGCTGTACTTCGCAAACCAATATCCCTGATGATTGGGGCATTGGAAGCCTTTTCCTCAAGACGTTTTGACGGTATTGTAACGGCCACCCCTTTCATTAACAGAAGATTTTTGAAACTTGGTGCAAATGCCATAAATGTGAATAATTATCCCCTTGCCTCTGAATTGTATGCAGAGGACAATCAGTGGAAAAATAAGGAGAAGGTCGTGTTTTATGTCGGAGGCATCGCCCGGATACGTGGCGCGTTTGAAATGGTGGAGGCCATCGGAAATACAAAATACAGATTGTTACTGGCAGGGCGTATTGAGACTAACATCGAGTCGAGGTTAAAACAGACACCCGGATGGAGGCAGGTGGAAGCGCTGGGATTTGTTGACAGGGAAGGCGTCAAGGCCGCGGCTGCCCGCTCAATGGGAGGGCTGGTACTTTTTCACCCTGAACCTAATCATATTGATGCGCAGCCGAATAAAATGTTTGAATATATGTCTTCCAGAATACCGGTTATCGCATCCAATTTTTCGCTTTGGAGAGAGATTATCGAAGGAGCTTCGTGTGGAATTTGCGTTGATCCGCTTGATTCCGAAGAGGTTGCGAAAGCAATTCAATTCATTGTTGAGCATCCCTCAGAAGCAGAACAAATGGGCAAAAATGGACACAGGGCAGTGGAAGAAAGATATAATTGGGGAAAAGAAGAGAAGAAACTGCTGTCTATTTATCATAAGTTGCTCCAGGGTTGACCACGAATATTAATAAAACTTGTGGGATTTATTGTTTATAAGCGTGTCAGCATAAAGGTAAAACAATATGAATAAAATCAATAAGATTTTAGTCTTGGCCCCGCACACGGATGATGGGGAATTTGGTTGCGGAGGTAGTATCGCCAGATTTATTGATGAGGGGAAGGAAATATATTATGCAGCCTTTTCAACAGCGGAGGAGTCTGTGCCTGATCCTTGGCCCAAGGATATTTTGAAAACTGAAGTAAAAGAAGCAACGAATCGTTTGGGCATTTCTCAAGAAAATGTAATCATCTTTGATTTCAAGGTTAGAGAACTGAGCTATCATCGCCAGGAGATTTTGGAGGCACTAGTTAATATAAAGAATGATATTTGTCCTGACCTTGTTTTTTTGCCATCTTCAAATGATTTGCATCAGGATCATTCAACTGTTTCAATAGAGGGGATAAGGGCTTTTAAAAACACGACGATTCTCGGTTATGAAATCCCTTGGAATAATATACAGTTTCAGGCAGAGTCTTTTATCATATTGTCCGAAGAAAATATAATGACAAAGCTGAATGCGCTGGATGCATATAATTCACAAAAGGGTAAAAGTTATGCAAACGAAGAATTCATAAGAAGCCTGGCAAGGGCGCGGGGCGTTCAGATTGGCGGCAGATATGCCGAAGCTTTTGAGGTGATAAGATGGGTAATAAGATAAAAGTATATCAAGAGCGATATGTAACAGCGTCAGATATTGCAAAGTTTCTTGGAACCGATATTTACGGAGAGGATGTTCAGATCAAGACTGTTAGATCGATAGATGATGCCTCTGACAATGCACTTGTTTTTTCAAAAGGCAAACTAGAGAGTGACTTTCTGAAAAATATTGGGCAGGTATGTTTTATTACATCTGACCTTCCTGACTTTATTGGTAATAATGCCTTTATTCTCGTTGAGAATCCAAGATTAGCATTTGCAAAGACATTGTCTGAATTCTTTGTTGAGAAAAAAACACCCGGCATAGGAAAATATTCTGTAGTTCATCCTACGGCAAAGATTGCAGATTCTGTAATAATTGGCAATGGCTGCTCAATTGGTCAAAATGTCGAAATTGGTGACAGTACTGAAATACGCAATAATGTTGTGATAACAGATGGTGTAAAGATAGGACGGCATTGTTTAATAAGATCAAGTTCTGTCATTGGTGAGGAAGGTTTCGGTTTTGAATATGATGAAGATGGTGCACCAATCAGGATACCTCATCTGGGAAGTGTTGAAATTGGTGACTTCGTTGAAATTGGGAATTTTACGGCTATTGCCCGTGGCACATTAAAGAATACGATTATTTACTCGCATGTCAAAATTGATAATCTTGTTCACATCGCTCATAATTGTATTATAGGGGAGAAATCCTTAATTATAGCTTGCGCTGAAGTGAGTGGTGGTACCATTGTAGGAAAAAAATGCTGGCTAGGTGTAGGATGTTCCACTATGCAAAAAATAAAACTGGGTGATAATTGCTTAATTGGCATTGGCACCGTCGTTTTAGAAGATGTGCCTTCTGGTGCTGTCATGGCTGGCAATCCAGCCAAACTTATTAGGATGCAGCGTTAATGTTATACTTGTGAAGTCTATTTGAAATAATAAATATCGATTGAAAAGAAATATTTAAATATGAATATCTGGTACATACACCATTATGCTGTGCCTCCGTCCTACGGGCCACCAGGCCGGCCGTATTACCTCGCAATCAGCCTGAAGAAACTGGGGCACAAAGTTACGGTTATCTGTGCTACGTGTCACCATTTACGCCAGAATTCTGCCTCTTTGGGCGATCAGTTTAATTTCCGGAATTACGACGGCGTTGATTATTATCATTTGCCAACTCGGCCGTACCAGGGAAATGGACTGGGTAGATTTATGAATATGCTGGATTTCAGCCGAGCAATAAAAAAGCTATCACAGAGGATAGATAGGAAAGAACTTTCGCAACCGGATATTCTGATCCCATCTTGCGTGCATCCCCTGGTTTTTCCTCCAGCCTACCATCTGGTAAAAAAATACAATGCAAAATTGATTTATGAGGTCAGGGATATCTGGCCGTTAAGCCTTATTGAGTTGGCAAATGTTCCGTCTATGCACCCCGTTATCTTATGGTTTAAATGGATTGAAAGAAGAGCTTATCGCCAGGCTGATGCAGTTGTTTCTCTCTTGCCGAACGCCCTCGAACATATGGCTCCGTTAGGGCTTGATAAGCTGAAATTTCATTATATTCCTAATGGAATTAACAGAGAAGAATGGGATTTGCCATACGTGCCATTAACCAAGGAACATCAAGCGGTTTTTCGGCGGTTAAAGGAGCAGAATCAATTAATTGTGGTCTATACGGGTGCGCATGGGCCCTCGAACGCCCTTGACCAAATACTGGATCTGGCGAAATTAAATCAAGACAAAGACAAACCTTATCACTTTGTTCTAATTGGTGAAGGAATAGAAAAAGAAAAGTTTGTAAAACGGGCAAGGGAGGAGACTATTTCCTTTGTAACTTTTTTGCCGAAGATATCAAAACAACAGGTAATTACGGCGCTGAAACTGGCAGATGTCTGTTTTGTGGCTTCACCGAAGAAAAAGATATATAAATTCGGCACAAGTCCTAATAAGCTTGGTGATTATTTTATGAGTGCTAAGCCAGTTCTGAATGCTTTAGATACTTCTGGTAATGACACTGTTCAAGATGCAGGTGCCGGGATAAGTGTCGAACCGTATAATGCCGTGGAACTTGAATTTGCTCTACAACGCTTTTGTACAATGACACCGGCAGAGCGAGATACCATGGGAATGAATGGCCGTCGTTATGCGTTGGCAAATCTTGATTGGGAGATGCTCGGAAGAAAGTATGCTGAAATCTGTGAATCGCTTTAAACGTTATAATATATGTTGCAAGCGTATTTTTGACCTTTCCCTAAGTGTGTTGGGAATAGCTATTTTATCGCCGCTCTTGCTGATTATCGCGGTTTTCATTCGTACAAGGATCGGTGCACCAATTATTTTTAAGCAAGTGCGGCCAGGATTGCACGGTAAGCCTTTTGTCATTTATAAATTCCGCACCATGACGAATACACGGGACGAAAATGGGAATCTGTTTTCGGATGAAGAGCGACTGACCTCCTTGGGGCGGTTTTTAAGGAGGACAAGCCTGGATGAACTTCCCGAACTGTTTAATGTGTTGAAAGGCAATATGAGTATTGTCGGCCCGAGGCCCCTGCTTATGCAGTATCTTGATCGGTATACGCCTAAACAGGCAAGACGTCATGAGGTGAAGCCTGGTATTACCGGCTGGGCGCAGGTTAATGGAAGAAATGCTATTTCCTGGGAGGATAAGTTTAAACTGGATGTGTGGTATGTGGATAATTGGAGCCTGTGGCTGGATGTGAAAATTATCTTGATGACGATTTTGAAGGTGCTGAAGCAGGAAGGAATTAGACAGGTGGGCGAGGCGACAATGGCGGAATTTTTGGGCCACGCCCCTGAGAAATAAATACTGTCGTAATTTTACATGGTAAACAAAGTCGCAAAGGCGCAAGAGCTAAAGAGCAGAGAAGAGAGGAAAAGAGTGCAGAAAAAAATTGCATTTTACATAGCCAGTGGTTTCGGGAAAGAGGTGGCGTGGTTTGCCTAATAGAGCCAGATGAATGAGTCTCTGAAATAAGAAATTTTGGGAGATAAAGGTGAACAAAGAGTTGATCATTTACGGTGCCGGTGGGGCTGGTCGCGAATTGGCATTCTCGCTTTCCTTGGAAAGCAACGCCGAAAAAAGATGGCTAGTTAAAGCGTTTGTCGATGACGATGACTCTCTTTGGGGGAGGACCATAAATAAAATACCTTTGCATGGCGGCTTTGAATGGCTAAGTGATTGGGGAGGGGCAGTTGCCCTAACCACTGTTGGAAACCCTACCAGTAAGAGAGAATTGGTCACACGTTTAAAGGACATACAAGGCATATCCTTTCCACTTATTGTAGGACCAAACAGCATCGTTTCGGACTTAGTCGAATTTGGTGAAGGTTGCATAGTCTCATTATCCTTCAATTGGATAAGCCCGAATGTTAAGTTAGGAGACTTCGTCTTCGTAAATTGCTCCACAAGAATTGGACACGATGTCTCTATTGGTAATTATACTACTATCTTTTCCGATATTGATATATCAGGGGGTGCTCAACTAGGATCAGATTGTATTATTGGATCTGGTGTAACTATAAACCCCGACGTGAAGATCGGTGATGGATCGATAATTGGATCCGGATCTGTCGTTGCCAAAGACATTCCTGCCAAGGTCATTGCCGCAGGGGTGCCGGCAAAGATTATCAAATCCATAGATTAAGTGCCTCACGCAAAGGTATTAAAGCACTTCTCAAAGAAAACAGACCGCAGATTTCACTAATTATTTTACGCCAGAGTTCGAAATAATAATTGAAAAGAATATTTATTAGTAAAATGAATTCAAAGATGGAAAAACAGAATCCCAAGATATTTGATCCCTATCCATGTTTCGGCGATGATGAGATTCAGGCTGTTGAAAGGGTATTGCGGTCCGGCAGGGTCAATCAATGGACGGGGTCTGAGATAACCAGTTTTGAGAAGGAATATGCTGATTATGTGGGGGCAAAATATGCCGTTGCCGTTGCCAACGGGAGTGTTGCTCTGGATATCGCACTCACAATACTCGGTTTAGGTTCTGGTGACGAGGTAATAGTTACTCCAAGGTCGTTTGTGGCGTCTGCCAGTTGCGTTGCTCTTCGGGGCGCTACCCCCGTATTTGTTGATGTGGATCCTGATAGTCAGAATATTACTTCTGATTCGGTAAAAAACGCTATTTCTTCTAAGACAAAAGCTGTCATTGCTGTCCATCTGGCGGGTTGGCCCTGTGCGCTTAATGAGTTAAAGGTGCTTTGTGATGAACATGGCATTTATCTGATTGAGGATTGTGCCCAGGCGCATGGGGCGAAACTCAGAGGCACGCAGGTAGGGGGCTTTGGTCATATTGCCGCATTTTCTTTCTGTCAGGACAAGATTATGACGACAGGCGGAGAAGGGGGGATGCTGGTCACAGATGATGAAGATCTCTGGATGAAGGCCTGGAGTTATAAGGACCATGGCAAGGACTATGATTCAGTCTTCAAGAAGAAACACTCACCAGGCTTTCGATGGCTGGTGAAAAGCTTCGGGACAAATTGTCGTATGATCGAGATGCAGGCAGCGATCGGAAGAGTAATGCTGAAAAAACTTGACGAATGGGTCAAAAGGCGTCGCAGGCTTGCGGGTATCCTGACCGAGGGATTTAAAGAAATCCCGGAATTAAGGGTTACGGTTCCTCTAGATCACATATATCATTCTTACTACAAGTATTATGTTTTTGTGCGGCCTGAAAGGTTAAGGGATGGCTGGAACAGAGATCGGATTTTGGGGGAATTGGAAAAGAGGGGGGTGCCGTGCGGTACCGGCGCGTGTCCTGAGATATATCTGGAAGAGGCTTTCAGGGATTACGGTTATAAACTGGGAATTAGGAATTACGAATTAAAAGATGGAAGGCTGCCTGTTGCAAAGGAGCTTGGAGAAACGTCATTAATGTTTATGGTGCATCCAACGCTCACGGAAGAGAATATGCATTATGTCCTGGAGCAGGTGAAGGAAGTTATAGCTCACGCAAAGGCTAAATATTAACTCAAAGTGGCAGAGGACCGACCAGAGGCACAAAGATGAGACTGGGAAAGACAGAGATCTGCGATTCGCTGATGGACGCAGGTTAAAGCTCTCACGCAAAGACGCTAAGATAAAACAATATCAGGGAAAATTATGACTGAGAATGCAATAGCTAAAAAGTGTTTGGTAATAGGCCATGGGGGGTGAGTTTATAGTTTTTAAGCGAAACTTGTCTCGTTTATTCCAAAGACTTTTGCCAGCTTTTGTCTGGTTGCTCTGCGATAAACAGCGCCTTCCCGTTCCCATTTTGCTACGGTTGCCTGCTTTACCCCTATTCGATTGGCAAGTTCTTCCTGTGTCCATCCCTTTTCAATGCGCTCCCGCTTGACTGGATTCATAAAGATATAGTCTTCCGCTTCTTTCTGATCATATAGCGGTTCCGATATGGTCTCACGAATGTCGCGCAGATCAGATTCATCTTCTAAACGGTCAATGATGGCTTGGAATGTCTTAACGGGTAGCACCACAAACTTTACTTTTCCATTTTCCTTAATTGTCTGGTATTCCATAGTTACCTCTTATAAATGTCGCCGCGCGGGCGGATTTTTACTACTTCTATTATTAATCGGTCATCCTGGCGTGTATAGATAATACGATAATGCCCCACTCTGAGACGAAATCCCTCTCGTCCCTTTAAGACTTCGATATCAAGAGAGGGGCTATCTGAGTTTGACGCAAGCTGATGCAAAATATTCACGATAACCGATTTTATTTTCAGCGGCAGGCGTGCAAGATAGTTTCTGGCCTGCCGCCTGTATTTCAATTCAGGCATAACTAAATTATAGCCTTAAAGGATATATTGTCAAGACGACAAGCAATATAATAGAAGATTATGACTGAAAATGAATATATGTGATGAGGAAGGGGAAAATCACTGAGAGGGTTGGAAGATTAAGGGACGGGAAGGACGCAAGGACGGAGACCAGGAGACCGGAGACGGGGGGTTGTTTAAATCTAGGCGTATGTGTTGATGTGTTTTCGGGCTCATCATTTGATCTGGGTTTCTAATTCCCCAAGGTTTGTATCCTCGGGGCAATCGCATGAAAGGTCAAGATTAAAGAATTGACTTTTGGATTGTTGGTGTATATACTAAAAATATATACGACAAGGAGGCAATAAAATGGAAACGGCAAAATTGTTTCAGAATGGCAGTTCGCAAGCAGTGAGATTGCCCAAGGCATTTAGACTTCCTGGTAATGAGGTAAAGATATTCAAAAAAGGCAACCAGGTTATACTGGAGCCCATTGAAACGACATGGGACTCGTTGCTTGAATCTCTCGGTGAATTTCCGGAAGATTTTATGAAAGACGGACGGAATCAGCCTGCCATGCAGAAGCGGGAGACTTTCTGATGCGCTATCTGCTGGATACCAATATTTGCATATATCTCATTAAAAAACGCCCATCGAAGGTTCTTGAGCGATTCAGACAGCATTCTCCACAGGATATCGCAATTTCCACAGTCACCCTGTTCGAGCTTCAATATGGGGTCGAGAAAAGTCAATACCGGCAACGTTCCGAGGATGCCCTTGCCAAATTTCTTCTGCCTCTGAACCTTATTGACCTGGATCGTTCCTCTGCTGTAGAAGCCGCGACTATCCGAGCACAACTTGAAAAGGAAGGAATGCCGATTGGTGCTTATGATCTGCTCATAGCAGGTTTGGCCCGATCACTGGATATGACATTGGTGACCAACAATACCAGAGAATTTGAGAGAATTGCCGGCCTGCATCTGGAAAACTGGATTAAATAGAGAAACTGAAAAACAGGAGAAGGGAAAGAATAGGAGAAGGGAGAACGGAAACCGGAGACGGGAGGATGGAGACGGGAGGATGGAGACGGGAAACAGAAAAGACAGGAGGACGGGAGGCGGGAGACCGGAAAAACGGAGAGGAATAGGGGGTCAGGCTTTCCTTATTGTCGTTATTGGGGAAAACGGGAGACGGGAATGACAAGGGACGGAAACCGGAGACGGGAGGCGGGAGATAAGGAATGGGGAGAAAGGTTGGCAAGTTTGAAGACCTTGAGATTTGGAAAGAGGGAATACGGCTGGCCACTAAAATATATCGGGCTTTGAACTGCCGCGTTGTACAGTATTTTGAAATGAGACATAAGTTTTGTGGGGTCGCGTCCGGCTCTGTTTAATTTTCTTTCGGGTCTAATTCCCCGCAACTTGTTGCTGGGAGCTTCAATCTTAAACGTTGGTGTTTCTTGCAACGTCCAGGAAACTGATTGCGCAACCCATTTAATATAGCCCTTTATGTGGGGTGGATCTCAAAACACATTTACTTAGGGCTTCACTTATGGTTGCGGTGTATATTCCGGTACAATCTCATGAAGTTTTTTCTTGATGGAGTCTGTATCGTACGTGCTTGAAATGGAAAGGAGCTCTTCAATCTTCGTCTCGAGGATTTTACGATTGAATGAATTTCCATGAAGGACCATGATTTTTTTGTGGTCTGTCTCTACGATTCCTTCCCCCTCGGTTATCAATTCTTCATACAATTTCTCACCCGGGCGAAGGCCTATAAACTCAATGGGAATATCTTTCTCCGGTTCAAGCCCGTTGAGGCGAATGAGGTCTCGTGCCAGGTCTACGATTCGCATTGGTTTTCCCATATTCAGAATGAATATCTCACCTCCCGTTCCCATCGATCCCGCCTGAAGGATTAACTGTGCTGCCTCGGGAATACTCATGAAATACCTGTTTATTTCCGGGTGGGTAACAGTGATAGGACCGCCCCGGGCTATCTGCTTCTGAAAGAGAGGTATGGCCGATCCTGAACTCCAGAGCACATTTCCGAAGCGAACAGCCATAAAACGGGTATTGGTATCTCCATTCATACCTTCCACAAACATCTCGGCCACTCTTTTTGTCGCACCCATGACATTGGTCGGCCGCACTGCCTTATCTGTAGAAACGAGAACAAATCGTTTCACGTTGTTTCTTGTAGAAGCATCCACGACATTTTTGGTACCTAAGATATTGTTGGCGGTTGCCTGCCAGGGGTGTATCTCTTGCATGGGTACGTGTTTGTAAGCGGCCGCATGAAAGACGACATCGGGAGAAAAGTCGCGAAATACTTTATTTACAGACTCGTGATTTTTTATGTCCACGAGAAATCCTGATGTTGCCACAGAATCAAACAGCTGTTTGCATTCCATCTCAATCTTAAAAAGGTTCTGCTCGCTAAAATCCAGAAGTGCCACTGCCTGTGGAGAGATACGGCACACCTGCCTTACGAGTTCGGATCCTATAGAGCCGCCGGCTCCGGTGATTAGTACACGCTGATTGCCGATATATTCCCGAATCTTCTCTTCATCGAGGTGCACCTCTTCGCGGTTTAACAGGTCTTCTATGTGCACCTTGCGCGTTGTTTTTATCGATACTTTACCCTCGATAAGTTCCCCTATGCCGGGAACGGTGCGAAACGTTTTCCCTGTTTCCTTGCAGTAAGCGACGATCTGCCGCATCTTTTCACCTCTGACCGAAGGAATCGCGATCAGAATCTCATCAAATTTCTCACGTACCTTTTTAATTCTCTTTATCGTTCCCAGAACCGGAACACCATGAATGGTTTTCCCTTGTTTTTCTCGATCATCGTCTATAAATCCAACAGGTTTATATCTACTCCAGGGGGTCTCCTGTATTTCCCTTAGAACCATTTCACCTGCGTCACCGGCACCGATTATCAAGAGCTTCTTCTTAGGTTGATTCTCCTGATGCCCTGCATGCCATTGGCATAAGGGATGGTAAGAAAATATAAGACGGATGACCGTACGTAATCCTCCCACAAACATGAAGGTCAGGAACCAGTCAATAGCAAATACCGAGCGTGAGAAATTCTGAAAGCGGTATAAGTAGAGTATAGCTACTATAATAATCGCGGAGGAAACAGCAGAGGCAATAAAAATATTTCTTATATCAGAAAGGCTCGTGTATCTCCATATTCCCCTGTAGAGACCGAATAGAAAGAAACAGATAAGTTTGACGGGAATTATATAGGGGAGGGTTTCTCTGATGGTGATCCATTCCGATGCAGATATGTTCCCATCGAAACGAAGAAAATATGACAGATAATACGCCGCTGTCACAAGAACTGCGTCCATGAAAAAAATCAAATAGAAGTTCTTATTACGAAGTACCCTTGTCACACCATCTCCTCTAAACAGATATTTACAGCCAAAGACGCTTTGACTCAATCAGACTAAAATGTACGATGGAAAACTTCGCAAGTATTTCAGATAACCTTAGAAATTCTTATATGATTAAATTTCTTGCTGCTATCCAAAATTTCAAAGGAAACTCTGTATATCATATTCTACCCTAAAAGGGTGTTAAATATTTATCAGGTTATTGTTAGAATAATACTGACAATGTGTTTATATAACATGTTAATTCAATCAGTTGCGACGTTTTAGGTATACGATGTTCTGGTTAATCTTTTTAAGGAGAATAGGGTCAGAAAGGAATGGGGTCAGGCCTTTACTATTTACTAATAGGTGTCTTTGTTCACCATCTCCTTAATTGTCTCAAACTGACTCTGCAAGATCTTGTTCCTAACAATTCGTTCAGCCAAGCGCCGCCTGTTCTGGCTCAATGCAGCAACGCTAACTCCTCCCAACTTTTGCCCCAGCTCAGACAATGACATGGTCCTGCTTAAATATAAACAACTTAACTCCATAAATATCGATCGCGCTTCCCTATAGGCACCGCGCTTTCGATATAATGCCTCCTCCGGGACATGACACACGGTGGATACAGCCTTCGAAATTACCTCAATTGAATCCGGTCTTCTTACCCACTGTTTTATTTCCGAAAGAGTTTTCGTTTCTCCTTGCCGCTTGGACATAATCGTTGCGATAATCTTCTCGACAAATGTTTCCGATCCCAATACCACTTGGCCTTTCAGATTCTGCCAGTACGTAATGTTCATATCATCGGCAATACCTGACAATACAAATTCCTCGTAGTATTGTGAAGCATCATGAATGTCGTTATCTCCGAAGAGGGAAAGTATCTCTTCATAAGTAACAAATGGCTGTCTCTTCCTTGGATGAATATAACCTCCATAGCTGCTCCATCGATAGCGCTCCATAATTTTTTTCTTTGCTTCAGTACTGACTCTGGAATACTTCTTTATCCGGACCGGATTCAGGTGAACGTAGCGACTGAGCTCCAGGAGATATGAATCGGCGTCAATCAGGATGGCTTTATAGCGGCCCTGGTAGAGATGACCGCTCCTCCCGTGGCGACGATTGTAATAGACCGTGTAGGAAGTATTGAAGCGTTGCATCAATCTGTTTAGATTGGCTTCATGGGTTGTGAGGACAAGATGGAAGTGATTATCCATCAGGACATAGGCGTGCAATTCTGCATGGAAGAGATCCAAACTCGTGGCAAGGATCTCAAGAAAGGTAATCCTGTCGGTATCACCACCGAAAATCGCCTTCTTCTCATTTCCCCGACAGGTTACATGATACCAGGCGCCGGGGTATTCGATGCGGACAGGTCTTGCCATGACTAAAATATATCAAACTTAAACTTTCCAGTCAATAGTAAAGGCCTGACCCCTTTATCTAATATCTAATATCTAATATCTAATGTTGAAGCGGTGCATCAATCTGTTTAGATTGGCTTCATGGGTTGTGAGGACAAGATGGAAGTGATTATCCATCAGGACATAGGCGTGCAATTCTGCATGGAAGAGATCCAAACTCGTGGCAAGGATCTCAAGAAAAGTAATCCTGTCGGTATCACCACCGAAAATCGCCTTCTTCTCATTTCCCCGACAGGTTACATGATACCAGGCGCCGGGGTACTCGATGCGGACAGGTCTTGCCATGATTGAAATGTATCAAACTTAAACTTTCCAGTCAATAGTAAAGGCCTGACCCCCTTTATCTAAAGGCCTGACCCCCTTTATCTATTTTCTTTGACAGAGGGAGGTATAAGGGTATATGCAAAAGGGCAGGGGTGTCGTAAGAACCACAAGCATTGTTAAGCCTTCGTTTTATTACCTACACTTATAGCTATCAGAAGCAGATATCTCACGATGGGCGAGCGGGTTGAGGTGTTCATACGGAATGTGGAAAACCTATGCGCAAGAAATCCTGCCGGAGTATGAACCGCAGTTTTAAAGGAACGTTTTTAGATTAATAGAAATCGTGCCTTCAAATCTATAACCCGCTACCATACCTATATAAAAAAGGAGGGTACCATGATGAAATGTAAGAGATATTTTGTGTTTTTCATCATTGTCGCTTTTGTGATCGCTCTGGCTCCGCTTTCTATGGCCGGGGAGATGGACAAGATCAATATTAATACGGCCTCAGTCGAGGAGTTGACTAAGCTTGATAGAATCGGGCCGAAATATGCCGAGCGGATTGTCCAGTTTCGAGAAATGAATGGTCCTTTCGAAAAGCCTGAGGATATTATTAAGGTTAAAGGCATAGGTCCTAAGACGCTTGAAGCGAATATGGATAGAATCGAAATAGAATAGATCAATGGCATGAAAAAAGGTAGCGGGTTATAGATATTTTTGTTATCAAATGCGGCGAGATTACAGCAAAGTTGTACTAATGTGATGGTACAAATCCGATGGAGGAATGACGTATATGAAGAA
>Ga0208905_1000331_pt1 | contig 24305 bp, 17 predicted proteins | sample AntAceMetag02UKS_FD_184776 | JGI IMG/M metagenome (GOLD analysis project Ga0208905, IMG submission 184776) | Saline lake microbial communities from Ace Lake, Antarctica - Antarctic Ace Lake Metagenome 02UKS (SPAdes) (version 2) | ecosystem: Environmental > Aquatic > Non-marine Saline and... | reverse complement strand
TGGCTGCTTCCTTAATTTCAACCGTCCCGATATCGGGAGAGGTATACGGGATCTCCTTGCATCTTTGGGGCTCAAGGTGGTCATGCCGAAACAGGTATGCTGCGGCCTCCCCGCACTGGGAAACGGCGATATGAGAACTGCCCGGAAATTTGCGAGGAGAAACGCAGAGATCCTCGCCGGTTATATTGACAAGGGATATGATGTGATCTATGCATGTACGTCGTGCGGCCACACCCTAACGCATGACTACCCCGGTATATTGAATATTCCCGCCGGCAAGAAAATCGCCGAAAACACCTATAACCTGAACGAGTACATTGTGAAACTGATCGATGAAGACTACATAAAACCGGAGTTCGGACCGGTAAATCTGAAGGTGGCATACCATATCCCCTGTCACCTGAGGGCATCCGGCATAGGATATCCCGCGGTATCGCTCTTCGAGAAGATTCCCGGTCTCGAGTATCATGTCCTGGACGATCATTGCTGCGGTCTTTCGGGGAGCTACGGATTCAAGAGAAAAAACCAGGATACGGCGATAAAGCTCGGCAGAACCGCTGCCGCAGCGGTCAAGGCCTGTGATCCTGATTATATCGTTTCCGACTGCGGGGCCTGCCGGATGCAGCTCGGACATTTTGCCGACCTTCCTGTACTAGATCCTTCCGAGGTCGTAATGCGATCCCTGGCAAATCCCGCCAAGAATACAAAAAAATAAAATAATCGAAAAGGTATAAAAGAGACCCGGCCGATGTACCTTGATGGGATTTTTATGCGGTGAGGCGTGTCCGGGCGATTATCTCCTCCTTTACCGTGGCGGGGAGATCGTCGAAATAGGCGCAGTAGCCGGCGACGCGGACGACAATACCCGGATATTTCCCAGGATTTTGGTAGGCATCGAGGAGCATCTCCGGGTCGAGGACGTTCAGCTGCATCTCCATGCCGCCGGAGTCGAAAAAACCCTCCATCAAAGCCGTGAGGATTTCCACGCCGCGATCACCCGCAAGCGTATGGGGATCGAAGCGGAGATTGAGGGCATAGCCGTTCGGGGAGAGGGTGGAATCGATATGTGCCACCGAATTGAGAAGGGCCGTGGGACCCGACCTGTCTCGTCCGTTCGAAGAGCCGAGGCTTGCAGCAAAGGGCTCTTCCGCCTTTCTTCCGCTCGGGAGCGCTCCCGTTCTCCTTCCGAATGCAACGTGACAGGTGGAAGAATAAAATCCCGGCACATAGGGCCCCCCTCTCGTATTCTGATGTTTCGAAAGGGCCTCGTGAAAGATATGGACGGCCAGATCGGCATATTTGTCGGGCATCTGCTCGTCGTTTCCGAATTTGGGTGCGCCCAGAATCTCGGCATGCATTTTCGTGTCATCGTTGAAGTTGTTCCGCATTGCCTTCACAATCTCGACTATCGAATAGCTCTTTTTTTGAAAAACGATATAATCTATGGCGGCAAGCGAATCGGCTACGTCAGCCACGCCGATTCCCTGAACACCGCTTGAATTGAAGAAGGCGCCACCCGCCGTCACGTCCTTTCCCGTCTCCAGGCAGCCGTCAACCAGCATTGAGGAAAAGGGTGTGGGATGATAGTCGCGGTTTCCCCCTTCGATGACCTGCATATCCTTGATCAAGCGGGCCACCATGAATTCAACCTGTTCCCTGAAGGCGTCAATGACCTCATCCATTTTTGTAAAGGATGTAGGATCAGGAGTGGCGGCACCGAGACGCCTGCGGCTTCCGAGCCGTCTTCCCCGGTTGAGGGCGAGTTTCAGGCAAAGCGGAAGGTTGAAAAGCGAGGCATCGGTGGAACAGAAACTCTTTCCCGGTACCGTGGGCTCGACACAGCCGACCAGGCCATAATCGCGGGCATCTTCAAGGGGATAGCCGTGTCTCACGAGCGATGCTATGGTGACCTCGTCGTTAAAGATGGCGGGTACGGCGTTTCCCTGTCTCGCCACGTCGGCTACCCGTCTTACGTATTCCGGAGGTGAGCCGTCGTGAACGCGTGCCAGGTAATTGGGGTCCCGAAGCCCCGATTCTTCCATCACATCGAGAAAAAGGTAAGTCAGTTCGTTGACGGCGTCCTTTCCTTCTTTATCCATGCCGCCGACGGTCGTTGCCTGCGCCACCAGGTATCCCCCATGGTATTCGCTCGTTCTTTCGGAGAGGAGAAAGACGTGCTCCGTGGCCTTGGCTGAAAGTGATAGAAGAATCTCCCGGGCCTTCTCAGGTGTTATCGAACCCTTTTCGATATCGGCCCTGTAGTAGGGGTAGAGATACTGGTCGATTCTTCCCAGAGAAACAGCCGAGTTGAGCCCCTCGAGACAGACCGCCATATGGGTAAGCCAGAGAGACTGCACCGCTTCATGGAAGGTTTCCGCGGGGTTTAAAGGGACCCTTCGGCAGATGCCTGCCATTTCATTAAGTTCTTTTGACCTCGCAGCATCTGCCTCAGATATGGCCAGCCGTTCCGCCTCATCCGCCAGGTTTGAGGTATACGAAAGGAGCCCCTCACAGGCGATTCGAGCGGCGCGATGAAGATCATCGTCTTTTCCCTTCATTGATTGAAGATAGCCTTTGACGCCGAGTTTAATCATCTTTCCGTAGTTGGGAAGAAAGTGTCCGATGCCCCCCGCCTCGTTTATGAGATAGTAGGTGGCATTAAGCTGTTCGACGACATACCGGGAAAGTGCCCCGAGATGCGGAAAGAAGGCCCTGAAGGCCATGTTTCGTGTCAGCCAGTGAGGGAATACACCAAACAACAATTTCAGACGATCAGGCCATGCTATCTGAAAGGGTGTGGTCTTTCTCTTGTCTATCCAGAGTATCTCCTCGGCCATGAATACACCGGCAAGTTCAGGCTGAATCAGGGCGGATTTCCTGTGACTTCCTACATTGCCCGCAATGAGCTCATCTGGATAGATGTGAACGGATTTATTGGCGAGAAGGTGTCTCAGGGCCTTTGCCTTTCTGACAACCATCGGTTCGGTTTTATCGTCATACTTCTTGAAATATTCGGTGATAAGGAATGCTCGCTCGGGGCAGAGATAGGTGGGGGAGGAGAGGAGCTCATCTTTTATACGCGCGAACCGCTCTGATTTTTCTCGTGCTTCGAATGTCGTTGCGTATGCTTCCATTAAAGCTTCCTTTTACGCTCGAGAGCTTATAAAATCAGCGTGTTTTCATTACTGTCATAAGCATCCGGAAAATCCGTGCATAGAGCTTTCGTGCCAGTTGGTTCTCAAGTATCCTCCGTATCAGTTTCAGCAAAGGGTAGTTCCCGGGCCTGAAGGTACTCATATTTGTATCATAGGTTATTTTCTTGAGAAAGAAGTTCTTCTGAAAGAGAGATACCAGTAGCTGGTAGTTTATGATCGCGATAATATCCCATGCCCTTCTGATGTGGTCGTCGGGATAGTTGATTTTCTCTCCCATTGCCATCCTCACAACTTCGATGATGTGATAGACGTCTATTTTGCTCTCCAGGAGCTCTCTTGCCGCCCAGAGTAGATAGATACAACCGCTGCAGTAGGAGACGAGGGCATCCGCTCCCGTTTCTTCCGCCTCTTTGAACTTCTTCCTCCCTTCCCATATTATGTCGAAGGGTATGGAAATGTTTCTCACCCATGAGGCACCCGCGCCGAATCCGCAGCAGAGGGCATCTTCCCTGATGTGAGCCATTTCAGCTATCTCGCACCCGCATTTTGTCAGTATTTCCCGGGGGTCATCCCAGTAGATGCCATTGACGACCTTTGAGTAGCAGTTGTCGTGGATCGTGACCGTCATATTCAGGGGGGCCTCGGGAAGCGATATCTCACCGGATTCGATCTTATTCAGGAGCCATTTGTGAAAGGCGATGAAGTTTTGCTTGTAGGAAACTCCCATCTCTTCGGGATGAACCTTTGAGAAGATGTGGTGGACGGCATCGGTGGGGATAACGACGTCTTTTACCCCCCATCCATCGAAATCCTCTTTGGATCGTTTCGCAATCTCGCGGACAATGTCGAGGTAGCCGCCTTGGTAAAGGTAGGCGCCTCCCTCCCACTGATCGAGTCTGTCGATCGGTTTGAAATAATCGAGAAGGCTGCTCCCCCCGACTATGAAGGGGAAGAGGTGGGTGTAATTGCCGACAAGAAAGACGGTGTCATCCGGTTTCGGGACATAATCCATCCATTCGGATATCCATTCCTTCTCGGTATCCGATAAAAATATATTGATGAGCTGCCAGATGTTTGGTTCTTCCGTGGGACAGACAAACTTGTATAACGGTGGCGCTCCCCGTTTCTTGTAAAGATCGTTCCACCGCTCCAGGATTAACTGATAGGGATTTGCCTCCCGTGGGCAGTATAGATTGCATGACATGCAGGAGTTGCAGAGACGGAGGGCGTACATGGACTCTTTCCCCTCCACGAGGGCCTTGAATTCCTTCTTCGCCTCTTCGATGGGGAGTTCCATAACGGGACACATATTGAGGCAGAGACCGCAGAGGTCACAGCGCTCTTCATGAAATGCCGAGGTTCTTTTCTCCATAAGAAACTCCTTTCGATATCTTCAGTTTGAACCAAACAGTGGGCGTATAGAATAAAGAAAGTGCTCTAACAGCCGGGGTTTTCGAAAAGCCTTGCTTCAGAGGTATTTAAATTTCCAATCATATGCATCATATACCATTCTTTCGTGAAAGGAAAATATTCTTGACGGAATAAAATGCGGAGGGTTTCACGTTGACATAGAAGGAGCGAAACACTAAACTTTTAAAAGGAAAAGTAAATTCTCATCGAACCCCCAGTTATTTTCTCTCTGAAACGTCTCTTTTAATCTGAGTTCAATTACCACCTACTCTCCATACTCTCTATCTATGGTATCTATTATCGTAAATAAAATAGAGAAGGAGGGACCTGGGTTATGAAAGCTCGATTCTGGATGAAATCTTATGATCCGGGAATAACGGATCTCGATCCCGCCCAATGGGAAACAAATTATATCGAAATCGTTCAACCTGTCTTTAAAAAATTTCCCGATAAGGCGGCATTCGTCTTTATGGGCGTGGAAGTGACCTTTGCGGAACTGGACCAGTATGCCAACAGGTTTGCCCACTTTCTGATTGCCAGCGGACTCAAAAAGGGAGATGTGGTGGGTATTAACCTGCCGAACATTCCCGAATACGTCATTGCCTGGCTGGGCATTCTGAGGGCTGGCTGCGTGGTATCCGGTGTATCACCACTCCTTTCCGCCGAGCAGATGAAATACCAGCTAAAGGATTCAAATGCCAGGGGGCTGGTCACGCTCGATGTTCTTTTTGCCGGCCGTTTGCTGGCAATCGTTTCCGATCTTCCCGATTTGAAGTGTGTCGTGTCGACCAGTGTGGGAGGTTTTCTACCGGCAATCAAAAGGATAGCGGGGCAGTTCCTGAAAAAAATACCCAAAGGGAAAATCATTCCTCTCCCGGGACGAGTTGTCCGTGATTTTAAAAAGGTGGTCAATGATCCGCAGTATTCGGCTGATCATCCGGATGTAAAAATTATACCTGACGATGTCGCCTATATTCAGTACACGGGTGGCACGACCGGATACCCGAAGGGTGCCGTGCTCTCCCACAGGAATGTGGTTTCTGACCTGCTCATCGTTCAACGGTGGCTGGGATGGGAGGTCGGTAAAGGTCTGGCCCTCTCCGGTTTTCCCTTCTTTCACATCGCCGGTATGTTCTTCAATGAAAACTGTATCTACCTGGGCTGGACTCAGGTCCTGATTCCGAATCCAAGGAACACCGACCATATCTGCAGGGAATTGGCGAGATACAGACCGACAGCCCTCGTGAATGTCCCGTCGCTGTATCAGATGTTGATTGCCGATCCGAAATTCAGTGAGCTCGATCATTCAAATTTGGAGCGGTGTATATCGGCCGCCGCCCCTTTTCCGGAGGATTCACAGAGAGAACTGGAGAACATAATCGGCCAGGGAAAGCTCCTGGAAGTCTACGGTATGACCGAGACATCTCCTCTGACTACGATGAACCCTTCAAAGGGAAAAAAGAAGTTGGGCTCTATCGGTCTGCCCCTCATCAATACGGATATTAAACTGGTCGATCCCGGTTCCGGAGAAGTGGTCGCGGTGGGCGAAGCGGGAGAGATATGCGTCAAAGGCCCTCAGGTTATGATCGGTTATTATAATAATCCGGAGGAGACACAACTTGTCTTTGATCAGGATGGGTACCTCCATACGGGCGATGTGGCAATCCAGGATGAACGGGGGTTTCTATCCATCGTAGATCGTACCAAAGATACGGTCATCGTGGGTGGTTTTAAGGTGTTTTCCAAGAGAGTGGAGGAGGTTGTGGCCGAACATCCGGCCGTCGATATGATTGCACTGATTGGTCTGTCTAATCCGGAACGACCCGGGTCGGAACTTGTTAAGGCCCTTATCACGATCAAGTCCGATTATCAATTCGACGGAGATGAAGAGGCTCTCAAAGAGGATATTTTAACCATGGCCAGGGGTAAGTTAGCGCCCTACGAAGTTCCGAAACAGATGGAGATCCGAAAAGACCTGCCGCTTACCTCGGTGGGGAAGGTTGACAAGACGATTTTAAGGAAGCAGATTCGTTAAAACCGCCATCATTTAAGGCAACGGAATGGAGTTACTACTCCTCCACTGGGATTTCCTGTTCCGAATATTCTCTAACAGATATGAAGTGTTAGGGGATGTCTTTTTCTCCTGACGCCCGTTGCCGTATAAGTTTCTTCACGAAGACCTCATCTCTCTCCATCTCTTCAAGCCTGTCAGAGATGTACTTTTTTGCCTCCTCGTGCTGTGGAATAAATATCTTCTCGAGGGCATTCACCTTTCTTTGCACCTTTCTCAGCTCCCGTGAAAGCATAATGATTGACTTGGTGATGGACGCATATTCGGCAAGCACTTCTAATATTTTTATTGATTGCTCCTTTGCCTCGTCGTATGTGGCGGTCGTGCCTGTTAAGGAAGAAGCAAGCCTTGGTTTTTTGATTGAAATTCTGATCTTCGGAAGTTTCAATCCCATGAGCCTGACAGACTCCATATGGAGAAAATAACTCCTCTTCTCCGAGGAGCTCTTCAAGGTTACCGTTTCGGAACCCATATCGACAGCCGCTATCCTGTATGCTGTGTAGAGTTCATCTGCCGCGCCAAGGAACTTCGCCTCCAACCTCCTGATTTCGCTGATGTGCCTGACGATCTCAATTGCCAGTATCTCCCTTTTCTGGTTGAGAAGATCGTAGCCCTCGTACGCAAAAGAAAGGTCTTCCTTGAGCTTTCGAAGCGATGATTTCGTTGGCGGGAGTTCTATCTTTGGCATTATGAATCCTCAGTCTCTGGTATGTAGTACCTCTGTATGTCTTCGGTGCATATGCGGTACAGTTCGTCTTTAGGAAGCAGTGAGAGCATCTGCCAGCCGATATTGAGCGTTTGCTCGATCGACCTGTTTTCCTCATAACCCTGACTCAAGAACTGTTCTTCGAAGGAGGTCCCGAAGGCCAGATAATCCTTGTCGAGGGCAGAAAGCTCTTCCTCTCCCACAATGGCGGCAAGTGCCCTTATGCGCTTGACCTTGGCATACATGGCGAAGAGCTGAGCTGCAACCTCGGCATGATCCTTTCGCGTCCTTTCCTCCCCGATGCCGTCTTTCATAAGTCTCGAGAGTGAGGGGAGGCCGGCAATAGGCGGGTATATTCCCTTGTTGAAGAGTTCTCTTTCCAGAACTATCTGCCCCTCGGTGATATAGCCCGTCAGGTCCGGTACGGGGTGGGAAATGTCGTCGCTCGGCATGGTGAGTATCGGTACCTGGGTAATTGAACCCTTATGACCCTTCAGTCTTCCTGCACGCTCGTGAATGGATGCGAGATCGCTGTAAAGATAACCGGGATAACCTTTCCTGGAGGGGACTTCGCCCCGCGAGCTGGAAAGCTCTCTCAGGGATTCGCAGTAGTTCGTCATGTCGGTCAGAATGACGAGCACGTGCATACCTTCGTTGAATGCGAGGTATTCTGCCAGTGTCAACGCCACTCTCGGGGTGATAAGGCGTTCAATCGAGGGGGCGTCGGCGAGACTCAGAAATATGGCTGAGTGCGTGAGAACACCGGACTCCTCGAGTGAGTCGATAAAAAACTGTGCAACATCGAATTTCACGCCCATGGCGGCGAATATGACGGTGAACTCTTCCTCGGCGCTCAGTATCCTGGCCTGGCGGGCTATCTGGGCTGCAATCAGGTTATGCGGCATGCCGCTGCCCGAGAATATCGGGAGCTTCTGACCACGGATGAGGGTATTCATTCCGTCTATGGCAGATATCCCGGTCTGTATGAAATCTCGTGGATATTCCCTGCTCCAGGGGTTGATCGGCAGGCCGTTCACGTTCATCATGTTGTCCGTGATAACCTGGGGAGCACCATCGATAGGTCTTCCGAGCCCATCGAAGACCCGTCCGAGCATATCCCGATCAACAGGAATCTCAAGCGATTTACCCACGAAAGTGATCCTCATATCCTTCATTGAAAGCCCTCGAGTGCCCTCGAAGACCTGAACCACGGCCCGCTGCTCGTCCACCTCGAGTGTCTGCCCTATGCGTATCTGGGATGATCCGTCCCGAATCTCTACGATCTCACCGTAGCCGACACCTTTAACCCCCTCGACGAAGATCAACGGACCGGAGATACCTGAAAGCTTTGTATACTCGATTTCAGTTTGCATAGTTATGTCCCCGCCATGGTTTCTCTCAGCGAATCGAGTTCCGAGGCAAGCCTTTTTCCGTACTCATCGATTCTTTCGGTTTTGTCGTTTGGAACCTCGGATTTAAGCCGCACCATTTCCGAGACCACCTCCAGTGCAGTTATATCCTTGACGGAAAGACCGGCGTGGATAAGTTCAATACCTTTTTGATGAAAATCAAGGATAGTCTTCAGGAGCTTGCGCTGCTTTTCGGGACTGCAATATTTATCAATCGGATCGAAGGAGTTTTGCTGGAGGAATGCGTTCTTGATTATCTCGGCCACAACAAGGATGAACTGCTGAACCCGCGGCAGGGCGTCGGTCCCGACGAGCTTCACCATCTGCTGGAGCCGGTGGTCCTCGAGCAGGATATTCATGGCCTCGTTCCTAACCGAAAGCCACTCACTGTCGAGGTCTTTCCACCATTCCTCTATGTCATGGAGGTATTCTGTGTAGCTGTCTATCCAACTGATGGAGGGATAGTGCCTGGCGTCTGCCAATACTTTGTCCAGGGCCCAGAAGCACCGTACGAATCTTGTTGTATGTTGGGTCACCGGTTCCGAGAAGTCACCGCCGGGGGGCGACACCGCGCCAATGATGGTGATGTCGCCTTCCTCACCCGAGAGGGTTTCCACCAGGCCTGCCCGCTCGTAAAACTCGGCGAGCCTGGTAGCAAGGTACGATGGAAATCCCTCCTCGGCAGGCATGTCTCCGAGCCTGCTGGACAGTTCTCGTAAGGCCTCAGCCCACCTCGATGTAGAATCAGCCATTACCGCCACACTATATCCCATATCGCGGTAGTACTCCGCAATCGTTACCCCCGTATATATGCTGACCTCTCGTGCGGGAACCGGCATGTTCGATGTGTTGGCAATCATGACTGTTCGCTCGATGAGAGGACGGCCGTTTCTCTCGTCTATTAATTTTGGAAAGTCCGTAAGGACATCAGTCATCTCATTGCCGCGTTCACCACAGCCTATGTATACGATGATGTCCGCATTGCACCATTTTGCCAGGGCATGCTGGGTCATGGTTTTACCTGTTCCGAAGCCCCCTGGTATGGCGGCCGTTCCGCCTCTGGCTATCGGAAAGAAGGTGTCTATAATTCGCTGGCCCGTCATAAGAGGTATAAAGGGTTTCTTCCTGATTCTGCTCGGCCTCGATATCCTTACAGGCCAATACTCTGCGAGTTTGCCCTTATAGGTGCCGGAGCCGTTATCAATCGTGTAAATCTCATCCTCTATCGTGTATTCTCCGGTACCCACAATGGTGGTCAGACTGCCGGAGACCCCGGGGGGAATAATGACTTTGTGCAGGACAAGCGGACTCTCCTGAATCTCTCCGAGAACGGCCCCTTCCTTCACCTCGGCCCCCGTTTTTAGCAATGGTTTGAATTCCCACTTTTTTTCCAAATCAAGGGGAGGCAACTTTATTCCTTTCTCAATATAGCTTCCGCACACCTCGGAGATGCCGACAAGCGGCCGCTGTATGCCGTCGTATATGTTGGCAATAAGCCCCGGCCCAAGGAGTACCGACAGGGGTCTGCAATAAGAAATTACCTCATCACCCGGCATCAGGCCTGTATTATCCTCGTATACCTGTATGATGGTTACATCCTCTACAAGCCGTATAACCTCGCCAATGAGCCTGTCAGACCCAACCTCGGCGATATCAAACATTTTTATTCCCCTAAGGCCAGCGGCCTTGACGATCGGGCCATTTACCGATATCACCGTTCCTGTCAACATGCCGTTCACATCCATTCACCTGTCATCTATACTGCAAAGCCTTGTTGCTTCAGAATCCGCATTACCTCCCGGCGGATCGTTAAAGACTTCCTGAAATAGATTCTCTCTATGGAGTTGTTAAATATTTTTCCTCCGGGCTCATCATGGACAATGCATCCGCCCCACTTTATACTTTTATCTTCATGAATAACGATATTCCGGTTACTGCCGACTCTACTGAGAACCTCTTTCATTTCTTTCTCGAAGATACGGTCGTCTTCTGCCAGGGAGACTTCGACCCTGTCCCCTGTCTGGTCTGCGGCATTTAATGCCGCGCCGAGGAGGAATTTTTTATATCGTGGGTTGTTATCTCTGATCTCTTTCACTGCATCTTCCACGATATGATTAATAAAGTCTTCTATGGCGCGGAGTTTGAACTTCTTGCGTTCGAGGATGCTCTTATTCTCCAATTTGGACAGCTCCTCGGCGATCTTTGCCGCGGTCTCCGTCTCGATCTTCTTCCTGAAATTTTCTATGTCGTTAGCACAGGCCTCTTCAAGCTCTTTGATCTCTGAGATCTCCCTTTCCTCAGTGGCACGTAGAATGCGTTCGGATTCTTCCCTGATAGAGCTCTCTAATTTATCCACGGCTTACTCTCCCTCTGATCACAGGGCGATGCCAAGTGCCTCGGCTATATAGCCGACGAGTGATCTGCTTAAACCTTTCGTGTCGTCGATACCGGGTATCTCGATAACAACTGTGCCTGACGGGTTGAGATTGATATCCGCTATCCTCAACTGAAGATCCTCGGCAAGCGAAGTCGTTATTCCCACGATCCCTGCATCCTCTTCCCCAATGACCTCTTCAAGCCTTGACGGTGCGTGGTCTTTGTCAGAAACCACGCCTACCACACCGGAGAGGCGGAAAGCACTCACCGTATGCATATCCCCAATAATATATATCTTTTTCATCTTAGAGCATGTTCAGAATCATAATCGCGATAATGAGTCCGTATATTGCGATACCTTCGGCCAGGCCGAGAAAGATAAGAGCCCTTCCTGAAAGTTCAGGCTTCTCACTCATGGCGCCTAAACCTGCGGAACCAATTCGGGCGACGGCGTATGAGCTCGCAATGCAGGCAATCCCCACGGCCAGAGCCGCGGCTATGTATCCTGCCCCTGTTTGCCCTTTTCCCGTGTTTATCTCGACCACATCTGATGTAACCGCACACAACACATCAGGGAAAAGCAACAGAACTGCATAGATGAGAAAACTACTTAAAAAAATCATAGACAGGTTATTCTTGGTCATTCTACACCTCCGAAGTTTTTGCCTTGAGTGTGAAGGGGGTGAAAGCAACCCCGTCCCCTTTGAAAAACTTGCTGAAAAACTCGTAATACTCGAGCCTCACTGATTGAATTCCACAGACGAATCCCTCAAAGCCGATGATGAAGATGTTTCCTATTACGATTGTGATAATGGCTCCTACGGAGTTCATTGCAGGGTCAATGATACCCGCCAGCGTGTAGGTAACAATGCTCAGTCCCGCATGTGAGAGTGCGAAAGCCCCTACCCGGATGAATGAGATGGTGTTTGCAAGCATGCTTAATCCGATCTCAAGAATTTCCACGATCGTCTCGATTACGTATTCGGCAATACCATGCGGTTTATGGTCACCGAAAAAGATGGGGCCAAGCACACCCCGCAGGGAAAAGAGAAGAAGGGGTAAAAGGATGAACACACTTGCTTCCCACAATTCAGGACTCTCAGCGGTGCGTGAGTACCTGACGGCAAAGAGCACTATTGCAGTATAAAGAACAAGTACAGCCAGGCTCTTCTTTCCGAGGAGAGCTTCGGTATAATTGGAGTTCATGAGGTTATTGTAGACGTTGACGCAAAGACCTGAGACGATAAACAGGGCTCCCATCAGTATGGTAATGGAAAACAGGCGCATGGTATGCTCAATGGGATGAAACCAGAGGGCAGGTATAATATGCTCGTTGGAGAAAATGCTGCCATAGAGCACACCGCAAAGGGCGGCAGAAAGACCGCAAAAGAACAGAATTCCTCCGATCTGCCCGAGACCTTCCCGGTATTCCCCCTTTTTATCGGCGATTGCCCTGATAATAATGCCGGCAAGTGCGAGGACGAGTCCCTGACCGAGATCACCGAACATAAGGCCAAACATGAGAACGAAGGTGATAGCTGTAAGCGGGGTGGGATCTATCTCACTGTTTGACGGCATACCCATCGTCTTCACGAGAAGTTCAAAGGGTTTCAGGAGCCTCATATTTATCAGGCGTACCGGTGCATCGGGATCCCTCTTTTCGGCAATGAGGGCGATGAATTTGTCGCCGCATATTTCCTGAAGAATACCAAAAAGCCTCTTTCTGTCCCTTATGTCAATCCAGCCGGTTATAAACATGGCCCTTGATGAGAAGAGCGACATCTTTAGGGCCTTGAGGACCTCATCGTATCCCGAGTATATGCTGTACAAGGTCATCAGGGCCGGACCCACTCCATCCTTCAGACCGCTCAAATATCTGTCAAGGATCTCAAGACGTTGCCTTAATGTGTTTTCACGGAGTATCAAACTTTCAGTCGAAACCTCGATCAACTCCTCTGACTTGTCGATAAAGCCATACCCTTTCAGGAATGTGTTCATTCGGAAAAGATCTGCGGGGAGAGCAGCACCGAACACATAGTTGCCTGTCTTGGCGAGCGTGAATCCCTCTTGGGATGGGGGTTCCCAATCGGTGCGTTCCATGACCCCGAAAACTATCTGAATCAGTCTTGCATCTTTGATTATCCCCGGATTGATGTTCATTCGATTCAACGCCTCGAGGTGTGCTCTTCGCTCGGTTATAATGCCTAATGCCTCCTGAATTTTCGAGCGAAGCCTCTGCACACGCTCAGTTTTATTTCTGGTAGTTGAGACGTACTCATTATCCCGCACTGTATTGCGCATTTTTTCAAGGACGCTACTCCCAACGGGCTCAATATTCAGCGATTGCAGTACATATTCGATTCCCGAGAGGATCTCACCGCACCGTGTTTCCTCCTCCTTAATTCCTGCATCCATCATGGTATCGCGGGTACTGTCTGCCGACCGGGCGAGATGAATAACCCCCGCCTTACCCAGCTCGAGATAAACATCATGGTAGAATATCTTCTCAAGGGCTATACTAACCTTTCTAATGTCCGATTTTACAAACATCGTGGCCATCACACTTCACATATAATCCTTTCGAGTATCGCCTCGGTTGATAGACCGAATCTCAGTCCCTCGATAATGCAAAAGAGATTTTTTATCTGGTAGTAAAGCAGCTGAAGATAAGCAATCACACAATATATGGAGTGAAAATCCCTGTGGAACATGGATGAAATCCAGCTGTAATAATAATGTTCCAGGTGGTGTTCTATATCCGCTGCGGTTGGGGTTTGCACACCGCTTTTCCTCAGCTTCTCGAGACGACTTTCCAGTGACTTCTCCACTATCCTGAACTGCGGCCATGCAGGGGTTTCGAAAAGGTTATTGAACATGTCGAGATAAAGCCTTATTCGTTCGCCGCTCCAGTGGTAGTTTTCCTTGAGTCTCCAGCGCCGGATCATCATAAGGATAGCAATTCTTCTCGTTATAAAGCTCTGGAAGACCTTTCTTGACTCGGGAGAGAAGGGGGCTGAAGATGAATAGAGATTCATTGCTGTGCAGGTGTCCGCTCGAATCTCGAGGCGTTCATAGCTTGCGAAATCCTTACATACATCTTCCATGTATGTGTTGGTAAGAGTTTTCTTTATCTGCTCCAGCGATGGCTTGTTTTCAAGGATGCTTCTGTCGAGGATGGCGTAAGGCCCGATATCGTACCATTGCTCCAAGCTCTGTCTGCCGAATGCCTTTGCCAGGAGGAGCTTTACATTGCTAACCTCATACTGACGAAGAAAGGCGATGAAAAGGGGGGCATAATTGCTCGTTGCCTCTGCAAGATGGATGATCGAGGCGATCTGCTCTCTGAAAACCATCTCCTTTGCTTCGAGATAATCCTGCACGCCGGAGTTCTTGACATAAAAAGACTCATGATCTCTGACAATCGAAGCATAATCCTTGAGAGAAAGGAGACGGCTCCTCATGGCATAGAGTCTGGTATGGAGATTATCTTGGTCAGCGTAGTGTTTCATCGCCCCTCATCTTGTAAGAAGAATTGACAGGATCGTTTCTTTTATAGCATCGGTAAGTGCTGTATCTTGATACAGTCTTTCACTATCTTTCCGTAGGGCGATAAATTCGGCTTCTGCCTGCTTTTTGGCCGTATCCAGCGCCTCTGCCAGTTTTTCATTTCCTGCAGTGATGATCAGGTCGAATTCCCGCGCCTTTCTCCCCTCAATCGCTTTTTTATACGCCTCGATCTTTTGTCTGCACTCCTGTTCGGCCTTCTCGACTGCCCCGGCACACTCATTTTCGACCTCGAGAACCCTTGTCATCACAGTGTCCATAGCCGTTTTCCCTCTATCTTCAGGATCGATTACCTGGAATTCTCCCCGTTTCTGTTCGGGGTGTCATGCTGCCGTTTATGATATGTGAGCGAATAATCGTCTAATGATTGAGAACATGTTCTTTTCAGGTTGTAGATTGCAAATAGACCTATGGTCTTTTATTGCGAGCTTTTAAGAAGAATTGCCTTGAGTATTGATATCCGGTTAAACGAGAAAGAGACTCCTGATTATCGGGGTGATAATTTCAACAGGGGCACTCAAATGTAGAGGGGTTTGCTCCTTTTGGAAATAAATATGACAAAAATATATTTGTGTGTCAAGGCAATAAGAGGTGCTATATTATGAATATTTGGAGCAAAAGAATCGGGAGACTTCATCGCGAGTACCGATCCTTTCAGTTCGATAATTTAATTCGGCTGACTCCGGCGACATCTTTTTCTGGTGGGAAAAATTGTATTGACAAAAGGGTGTCTACGCAGGAAAATAAAGGCAATACTTTTATAACCCTCATCTACATCAATCGGCATTTCACTCTCGTAGCTGAACGTATTTATCTCCTGATATCTGGAAAAACGGGCTCATCGCAGAGAGGAGGTTCATATGTATCGTTTTAAACGTCTCATGGTAGGCCTTGCCCTCAGCGATATGGACGAATCAAAGATTCGTTACGCATCGCTGGTCAGCCGTCTCGCCTCGTCAGAAGAGATTACCTTCATCCATGTAAAGAGTGCAATTGATGCTACGGGGGGCTCTCCCGAAAAATCTCCCTTCATGCCAGACGCATCGAGCGACGAGTTAATAGAAGAAAGAATGCGGGAACTTGTCGACAAATTCTGTGTCTATTGCCCTCATGGTGTGAAGATCGATTATGAAATCTTCGATGAATCGCAACTGGTCGATATTGATATTTTGAGAAGGATTAAAGAAAGAGATGTCGATCTTATCGTGGTTGGTAAGATAAGCGGGGAATTTACAGCCGAAGAAACAATACCCGTTAAGGTCACAAGAAAAGCGCCATGCTCGGCATTGTATATTCCAAGGGGATCATGGCCCGGGGGGTCGAGACCCTCGGATACAAGGATTCTCGTTCCCGTGGAATTTTCAGAGGATTCCTCGGGGGACCCGATGCAGCTTGCCATCGATTTCGCAACCGAATACAAGATAACCGATATTTCCTGTGTCCATGTCTACGATGTTCCTCTCGGATATTATAAAAGGGGGAAGAGTTACGAGGAATTTTCCGAAATAATGAGAAAAAATGCGGAAAAGAGACTCGAGGAATTTGAAAAAGGATTTGATTTCAAGAGTATCTCTCTGTCTTCATCCCTAATGAGATTGGAGGATAAACATTACACAGCCATACTCGAGGTAGCTAAAAAGAGAGACATTAACCTGATAGTCATCGGAGAGCGGCGTAAAAAGGCGGCTGCCAAGTTACTGTTGCATAGTGTGACGGAGCAGCTCATCAGGACAACGATGGTTCCCCTTATTTCAGTGGTGGCAAAGGGGAAAGGGATGAGCTTCTTTGAGGCCCTGCTCAGAATTTAACTGAGCTGGAGCGTGAAGGTAATCCCCGCTTTTTGCGGCGGGTTTGGTGATTTCCAGAAACCTTGCTTCGGGGATCTTCAATACAACATTTCAGAAACATGAAAAGGGAGGTGTGAAATGCCGGGAAGCACGTATAAAATTATTGAGGTTGTGGGGACGAGTGAAAAATCCTGGGACGATGCCGCGAAAAACGCCGTGGAAGCGGCAGGCGGGAGTCTTCATGATTTGCGGGTAGCGGAGATTACGAAACTGGATATGACTGTTGAAAATGGGAAAGTGAAGAGATTTAGAGCCAGGGTTAATGTCTCCTTCAGGCTGGAAGAATAAACAGTTCGCCGGTTTTGATGAAACGTGGGTCCGCTATTTTGCTGCGGGTAATCCATTATAGTAACAGAGCGTGGGAAGATTGCTGTTAATTCCGGCAAAGCATTTGTTGCAGGAAACACAGGAGACGGTATCGGCCTTTCCTTCTCTGAATTTTTTCACGATAAGGGGTTCTCGGATAAAGGGGCGGCTCATTGATATAAAGTCAGCATAGTTCTTCTGGAGAATTTCCTCCATATGAGCTCTTCTCCGAAGTCCGCCTACGAGAATGAGCGGTATATCTCCTATTACAGGTTTAATTAATTTTGCACTTTCGAGATTATAACCCTCTTCAAGGTCGTATTTGCCGACGAGCCTGCCGACCACCATCCTGCCCATAGGCTTTTTCCAGGCGGGCAGACCCTGTACCAATTCATTGACGGGGACATCGCCCCTGCACATGTTCATATATGAAAAAAGGGTCCCGCAGCTTATTTCCAGTGCATCGATTTTAAGCTCGGCGAGCCACCCGGCATATTTGGCCGCAAGGGGAGGGGTTATCCCTTCCCTCGGGGTGAAGTCATTCACGTTCAATTTTACCAGAATGGGGATACCTTCCGGCACAGAATCCCTGATCTTCGGGATAATTTCCCTCAAGAAACGAAAGCGATTCTCATCCGACCCTCCCCAGGTGTCCTTTCTGCGGTTGAAAAAGGGTGAAAGAAACTGGTTTATCAGATAGCCGTGTGCCGCGTGGAGTTGAACGGCGTCTGCGCCCGCCTCGGCGGCGCGACTTGCCGCCTTACCGAATGCCTCGATTGTCTTTTCTATTTCTCCTTCCGTCATCGCCCTCGGTTTAAAAAAATAGACCGGATCCCGCACCTTGCTGGAAGGACCCATCGGTGTCTCGCCAATTAGTTCTTTGCTCGACTGTCTCCCTGCGTGGGCAAGCTGAAAGGCGATCTTTCCCCCTTCGTCGTGAACGGCCTCGGTAAGCCTTTTGAGACCGGGGATCATGTCGTCACTCTGAATCCCCATCTGGTACTTTACCCCCCTGCCGAGCGGTTGAACAAACATGAGTCCCGTGATGATGAGACCCACCTCTCCCTTTGCAAGGGTTCGGTATCTCTTTATGAGTCTATCCGTTACCTCGCCCGTCTCGAGGGCCATACCCTCGTATGTCGCCGAGTTGACGAATCTGTTTTTGATTTCCATATCTCTGATCATGATAGGTGAAAAGAGAAGCGACATGGTGAGACTCCTTTTGTTTGAGATGATTGCGGGCCCTCGCTGCACCGCCACAAATCTAATCGGTTTTGCTTTATATTACAATATGCAATTTGATGATCGATTGTTGGGCAAAAAAGGGGTTGCAGAAGGTAGAGAGGATTTATGCCTCATTCACTCAGGCATCGAGGAGTGTGTATGGTTCGACTCTCTTTCTTACCTTACGCTTTTAAAACCTCCTTGACTTATAAATTTGATTGTCTATATATTTTAATATCATGAAAAAGCAGAAGCTTATCATGGCTGAGGGTGGAGAATTGGGGCGTATCGTACTTTCAATGCCGAGGGAGTCCCGGGCATACCGGGCATAGGGTAGATCAGATGCGTTGCCAATGAGTAACTCTGAGGGCAACGCGCCACTTCAAGGGTGAAGAGCCGTCTTCCCCATTCATACAAGACGGCGCAAGGGAAGGGAAAACCGGTGGAAATCGTCATTACCACATTCGAATCCGTCGCTGTACTCCTGGGAGTCGGTATTCTTGGATTCAGCATCGTCGTCAGGCGTATCCTGCCCGAGGATGCCTTGGGAGTTCTTACCACCATTGCCATTGATATCGCGCTTCCCTGTCTCATTTTTGCCAATATTATTGCAAACTTTCAGCCCGCCGACATGCCGGGATGGTATCTCCTGCCGCTCTGGTGGGTCGGATTCACCATGCTGGCCTTTGTCCTGTCGGGTCTTTTTTCACTGCTCTCCCGGCGTGAAACGCGCCGGGAATTCGCGGCGACCCTCTTTTACCAGAATGCCATCTTTTTCCCCCTGGCTATTCTGTCGGGCATGTTCGGGAATTCCTCCACGCAGGTGGTGGCGCTCTTTCTTTTTACCATGTTCAGCCCCTCGTTTTTTTTCAGCACCTATCACTTCTTTTTCGGCGGTGCGGGCCGTGCCATGGATTGGAAAAAAGTTTTCAACATCGTTCTCGTAGCAACAGCGGCGGCCACGTTGCTCGCTCTCGCCGGAACACAGGGAATGGTCCCCGGTTTTCTCGTGCGGTCCCTCCTCATGGTTGGGGCCATGGCCATTCCCCTGCTCATGATCATCCTGGGCGGTAATATCTATCTCGATTACCGAAACAAGGGGTCCCTTTTCATCGGCGAGGTGGTGAAATTTGTCATCATGAAGAATTTTCTCTTTCCCCTGGTTATGCTGGGGGTGCTTCTAATAGTTCGACCCTCCCACGATGTAGCCCTCATTCTTCTGCTGGAAAGCGCCGTACCTCCTATTACTGCCATGCCGATTGTCGTCGAACGGGCCGGGGGAAACAGAAATATCGTGAATCAGTTCATGTTTGCCAGTTTCGTCCTGGCCCTCGTATCGATACCGGCGATGGTCCTTCTCTTCGAGTATTTCTTTGCCCTTCCCTGAGCCTCCGGAGTTCTACTGTGAGGGTGTTTTTCCTGCCGGTGGTTACAAAAATCCTTATTGCCCCTGCAAATCTTCAATGCCAATCAGTAAAAAAAACCAAGGCCTGGCAACGATATTTTCATAAGTAAAGAATTTTGTTTGACAAAGCATATAAGCGTAGCGTAGGGTTTCAACCATCTTATTTACAACATGGTTTATGTAGCTGCTTCACGTGTACTATCCTTTACTCACGATGTACGTTGATTGTGTTTGAGGAGGTATTGAGGCTGGGTGGTTTACATTTCTTAACTTTTCAATTTGTTCTGAACTGAAGGTTCCTCACACATTTCAATAGAATAATCATATGCAAGGAAACTGGGCGGCGGTCAAGTGTGCCCGTGGTCCATATGATGAAGCGTGTCAGCATGCCTATTAGAAAGGGGCATGAGCAGATACCAGCTCATGGGTACGCCCGCAACATTCTGCACGCCATGCTCCCGAGAGAACAGATTTCTTTTATGAGGAGCTTGAACATAGCCAATAAATGAGGATTTTTAATCGTTAAATCATACAATCTTTTTATTACGGGAGGGAACAAAATGATAAGAAAATATATTACAGCCTTTATATGTATCGTGATGGCCTTCGGGCTGATCACCTGCGGCGGCGAGGACGGAGGAGGCGGTTCGAGTGTGCCTTCATCAAGTTCAGCCATTACCGGCAGCGCCGTCAAGGGTCCCGTCGATGGGGCCGAGGTACATCTTTTCTATTTCGATGAATACGGCGTCGAGGTCGAGATTTGCCCCGATGGCGTGGTCGATTGCGACACGGACCCGCCAGACCCCTGGCCAGTCCTTACCGGTGCCACGGGATCATTCAGTTTTCCGATCAATGGTGAAGACCTCATGGGCATCACCAGCCCCCTGATCATCAGGACCGAGGGGGGGACGATGTACGGCGGTGTTGCGCCGACTCTGGCGGCGGTTATTGCCGATCCGCAGCCGCTGATCTTCGCCTCGGTGACGGTTTCCTGCTCCCTGTCGGCGGCCAGTTCTGTTGCCGCCGGGCGCCTAGGAAACTTCGCCCAGTCCATGGGGTGGGCGCCCGCCCTCGATGACGCCGAGAAGATTATCACTCTGGTCGAGGAAGAGCTGAAGGTTGACCTCGGCGAGGATCCTTCTGAAAGCGGGACCAAGACCGGCATGCTGAACGAGTGCATCGACCAGAACCTGGACCTGCTGGCCACACCTGGCAACAACGAGGCGGTGAATGAGTTTATCGACTACCTGGTGGCCAACCTCAGTTCCTCATCGGGATTGCTGGATGATGACATGGATGACCCCGATTATCCGGGCACGGACATACCGGCCAGCTTCGACCCCTTCGGAAGCGTGCTTGTCTCAATCGCTGGTTCCGATCCGGCCGGGTTCATCCTCATGAACCTGACCTCGGACACGGCGTACGTCGAGAATAACTGGGCCGATACCGCCGTTATCACCGCCACCTTCACGGACGCGGCCGGCCGGCCGTACCAGGATATCGACGAGGTCCAACTGGGTCTGGTCGGGGGGCCGGGGATACTGATCTCGGCGGGCCTTTCTTATGCGCGCGGCGAGGTTTCAGGGGAACTGACCAGCGACATGACGGGGGATACGGGAGACATCCTTATCCGCGCGGTCTGTCCTCTGCCGAACGGCAACGACGGCACCCTGGAGATCATCGTGAAGGCCCTGGATTTTTACACCGACAGCGACGGCGACGGCTTTTCCGACGGTGATGAGGAACAGGGCTGGGATATCGTGGTCGACGAGCTCGGCTATGGCGAGCTTGCGGCGACGGATTTCCTGCGACACCGGCATGTATACAGCGACCCGAACCTCGCCGATACCGACGGTGACGGTCTTGAAGACTACCTGGAGTTCCTGATCCGAACAGACCCCGGTTCAGCGGACACCGACGGGGACGGCCTGACCGACGATGAGGAATGGAATATCTGGATGAGCAACCCGAACAGCGTGGACACCGACGGGGATGCCCGCGGTCCCGATCAGGACCTGGCTCCCAATACGGCGCTCTTCGACGGCAACGAGCTGGCCCTGTTTCGTACGTCCCCCACACTGGACGATACCGACGGGGACGGCCAGACGGACTTCGAAGAGATCGACCATCCTGTCCGAAGCCCGCTGGTCTCCGACCTCCCGAAACTTGAGATGGAGATCGTCGATGCCGTGGACGTCCGCCTCGACGTGACCTATGCCGAGGAGGCAGGCGAGACCTACCAGTACGGCAGCGAGATGATGAAAAGCACCACCCGATCCACCAGCTCTCACCACGAAAAATCTGTTGAGGCGGGGTTAACAGTGGGTGCTTCGGCAACGGTTAAGGCGAGCGCCGGTTTTCCTGGCGGTTGTAGCGCCGAGGCCAGTGCAACGGTTTCCACCGAGGCTTCCGTCGCTTACGGGGAGAGCTGGGCCACCACCGAGGAGCAGGCGAATACAGCCCAGCAGACCTACTCCCAGTACAACACCGACTCCCGCACGCGGACCGAGACGGCCGCCACCGGCTCCATGACCGCCGGCATCCGGCTCAGCAATCCCGGTAATATCGCCTATACGCTTTCGGGACTGGGCATTACGGTACGCCACTGGGAGCAGGTCTGGGACGAGAATCAGGGGCGGCTGGTGAAATCCTTCAAAACCGTGGCCACCCTCGTTCCCTCCATAAGCGGCGGGATCACCCTGGCCCCCGGCGAAGTGACGCCGGTCCTCCAGGTCGAGGCCACCGATCTCAATACCGACAGGGTCAAGGCGCTCTTGAACAGGCCCGACAGGCTGTACCTCGAAAGCGAATACTGCGAGATCGAAAACGCCGAGGGCCTCAACTACGATTTCATTCAGGAAACGACCGGCACCAGGACCGCCAGTATCATCGTCGACGCGGGCCAGGGAAACGCCGCGGAGTACCGTGTCGCCACCAACGTCCGGCGCGGCTTTGGCGGGACCTACCCCGGTGTGACCCTTGGTGAGATTCTGCGTGACATTCTTGATGTTGACTTTTCGACAACCAATCGTCGAAGTTTGGTTCCGGGCTCGGAAACCAACGAGCAGATTCTTATCCGGGTCGGGGGCTTTGCAACCGAAGAAAATGGCGAAGACAATCGTCAAAGGTTCTGGTCAGTTGTTCATGAGAGCGTGAATCCGCCGACCGGGCTCTACGATTTCGCGGACATCCCCGTCAAGGCGGGGGACAGGGTCCTGCTCATCTACGTCTCGGAAGCGAACGAGGTCAACGATCTCGAGGAACAGCATTACGGGATACAGGATACGGATGGGGACTACGACGGCGACGGCATGAATGACAGTGACGAGCTCGATGGATGGCAGGTCATATGGACAGGTTCCTCAGGGTATGATCATGCCTATAATGTGGTGTCCGACCCCGCCAGTACGGATCAGGACGGTGACGGGTGGAATGATCTTGAGGAAATAACCGCCGGTACGGACCCGGCCAATCCCGACACCGACCGGGACGGGATTATCGATAGCCAAGACCCCTGGCCGCTCTACCAGGCAAAGGTACTTTTCGTAAATCAAAATGCCGCGGGAGCCACCACCTGGGGAGACGCCTACACGGATCTGCAGGGCGCCCTGCATGAAGCCCATCTCGGCTATGACAGCGATACAGACGCTTCCGACGACGTGGCCGAGATCTGGGTGGCACAGGGTATCTACACACCCGATGCGGCAGATAAGAATGTGTTTTTTGCTTTGGTCCCCACCGTTGGGGTCTATGGAGGCTTCCTCGGTGTTGAGGGTAAGCGGAGCCAGCGCTTAAGCGACCCCCGGATAAACGGCACCGTGCTCTCAGGTGATCTGGCGGAGAATGATTCGGACGAAGTTATAACAGATAACAGCGCGATCGTAGTGGTAGCGGCAAAACCCGGTGGTGACGCTACGTGTAACATCCTGGACGGTTTCCAGATCAGAGGCGGCAACTACGTTGGTACGCAAGAATGGGGCACGGGCGGCATGTACGCTACCATACCGATGACCCTGAGAAACTGTTTCTTCTCAGAGAACCACTCGAATAATGGTGGGGGCGCTCTGACAGTGAGTCTGCCTATGGAAGCGCAAGAGGTGACGATCAGCCGGTGTGTCTTCACCGATAATCATACAACCAATAGAGGCGGCGCAGTTAGGTTGTATAACAATGAGGGAGGTGTTTCAATAATCGATTGTAGGTTCCAGGGTAATACGGCAGCACTACTGGGAGGTGCTATAGGCTCAGATTGGCCTTGTTACGGCCCGTTTACGATGAAAAACACGGTGATCTATGATAACAGCGCACCGTATGGCGGCGGCGGCGTATTTATTGACACGAATATGACCGTAAAGATCCTGAATTCCAAGTTCATAGGCAATCAAACAAACGATTCATTCGGCGAAGGAGGCGGATTGATCCTATTACAATATAGTGATGTGGAGGTCATACAGTCCGTCTTCAGCGGCAACAAAGCCTATCGAGGTGGGGGGATATACTTAGGAGCTTATTCCAAGCTCGCTGTCGTCAACTCCACCATTGTGAACAATGAGACAACAAACGCTACTGAAGGCGGGGGTGGGGTATACATCATTAATGGACTTGCAACTCTTATAATGGATAATTCCATCTTATGGGGCAATACGGGTGGTAATTCGAACTTTTGGGATCAGCTCGATTATGGTGGTACCTCAAGAAATTGGACCATTAACACCAGCGCCATCCAGACGATAAGCATCGATCTCAGCGTTTTTGGCTTCGGGAATATCCCCCTCGATCCAGACCCGAACGTCGCCAGGCTGAATGCTGACGGGATTCCGCAGTCCGGGTGC
>Ga0208905_1000330_pt1 | contig 24311 bp, 19 predicted proteins | sample AntAceMetag02UKS_FD_184776 | JGI IMG/M metagenome (GOLD analysis project Ga0208905, IMG submission 184776) | Saline lake microbial communities from Ace Lake, Antarctica - Antarctic Ace Lake Metagenome 02UKS (SPAdes) (version 2) | ecosystem: Environmental > Aquatic > Non-marine Saline and... | reverse complement strand
TAAGCGAGGAGACACAGGTACTCTGCGATTTTTATAAGGTTGACCCTATGGGGACATTTGCCTCGGGCTCGCTTCTCATTGCTGCATTACCATCGGCATCGGAGGAAATTATCTCGAGACTTAATGACGCTGGTATTGCGGGAACCCGGATAGGGGTTATGGTGAGTCAGGGAAGGGGAATGAAACTTATTCAAGATGGGGTGGAAAAGCCACTCCCCGTCTATCATCAGGATGAGCTTTCGCGAATCTTCGGATGAAACTCTTTTATGTAATGAATATCAAGGTCTGGTTGCAGCCCGCTGTTACCTCCCCGTCTTTATGGATGAAATAATGTCTCGCTGACGGGCGAATCACCTGGATTTTACGTATTTATAGATAGCAGAGACCAGATCGATGCGATCGAAGTACACTTCGTTTCTCTTTATTTTTCCCTCACCGTCAAACTGCACAAAGCACACACCGACGAACTCCAATACGTTGTCCCCTACCGGTATTTTTGCCAGCCATTTGTTAAGGAAACCGCCCTCCATCGGAATCGGCTCAATCTGCGTCCAGACCCAGTCGGGATTTTGTGCAAGAAGCTTCCGAAAATAGGCTATGAGTTGGTCCTTTCCATGGACTCCTTTGGGTATCACGGGGTCGAGGTAAAAAACATCGTCTGAATAATAATCTGCCAGTTTCTCCGGCTCATTTCCCGTCCATGCGGGGAGCCATCTCGAGGCAAACTCTCTCGCTTCTTCTTTTGTCATCATCTCCTAAAACTCCTCATCAATTTTGTCTGTGATATATTTTAGAGTGTTTAAGCAAGCAGTGATGTTGCCAGATTTAACCCTACTGCTCTTGCCCCTGCCATTATATCATCTTCCTTTTTGACAGCCCCTTTGTCGAATACTCCGAAGACCGGCAATTCATCAATGATCTCATATCCGAGTGCCTCCAGGGGAAGGCGCATTGCCTCGAGGGTCATTCCCATGTCCTTTTTGGTTTCCTGCTCGCACACAGCCGCGATTACCGCTTTTCGTCCCTGATTCCCCAGACGGCTCGACCATCCTCTCGGGCGATTATTGTCGTAGGTATAAAAACAGTAGAGGCGGTCGATAAAGGCCTTGATCCAGGCAGTGATGTTATAATTATGAGTCGGCGATATCAGGACGAGGCCCTGTGATTCCAATAACTTCGGATATATGAGGTGCATTCCGTCATTGAGGCCGGTGCATATCTCGTCCTTTCTGCACTTCTCGCATCCGATACAGGGTTCAAAGTAATAATCCCGCAGGTGAATTGCCTCGGTGGCGATATCCTTTTCGTGAACACCTTTCAGGATATGTTTCAAAAGCGCGTCCGAATTTCCCCCGGCCCGGGGACTGCCGCTGACACCTAAAACCTTTAGTCTCTCGAAATGATTAGTGGTGGTTTTCCCTTTCATGGTATTCCATTCCTATTTTTCTTCTGGAGATGCTGCTTCTAGATATTCGTGCCGTTCGTACACGCTTTGGTCATTAGGGCCTTTTTTGAAAATACTTTTCGAGCAGGCACTGCCACTCTTTAATAAAGTCTTCGTAATCCTCTTTTGTGAAGTTCTCTATAAAACGGTTTCCGCGTTCCGACAATCCAATATAGGTATAGGTGACGTCAACCCTGGTGGATGATTCATCCAGGGGGGTGCATATGACCGTGACGATCCCCACCTTTTCTTCCGGCTCTATCTTGTAATATTGCACATGGTAAGCTTCCGAGTCGTAGTCCTTCACGATCCACACGGCCGCACCGGCGGAGTGGTCGTGGCTTTTTGTGAGAAAGACATAGTCCTCATGGAGGGTGGTCGTTCCCATGATATTTTCGTATTCCCAGCCGGGGACCCACAGTCTTTCGCCTTCGGGACTGAAAAGGGGAAAAAGTGTCTCCGCTTTTCGATTCATCTCAAATCCGGCTGTGTAAGAAACAGAACGTGAGTCCACGGTTATTCTCCGAGATAATCTGTTGCGTCGTTAATGTCCATCCTATCGATTGCGATCACTATCGAAATATTTTTTTCGTACGATTCGGGAATAGTACCGGCATGCAAGTTCCCTTTTGTAGTGATACACTGTGTTTCAAGTATTTTATCGTGTCACTTTGTCATAAAAGCATAAATTGCCTTATGGGGCGAGAACTTTCCCTTGATCTCAATCGTTTTTAATTCCTCTATCTTGAAAAGGGGATCGTAAAGGGCCTTCATTTCTTCCTCAGAGGATAAATACAATATCGTGTCCAGTGGAGTCTTCCTGTATTTCCCCGAGTTCCCGAATTGCGGGTTTTCTTCACTGAAACAGACCGACAGGTACTTCCCCCCCGACCTGAGCAGACGATGGACGTTTCGAAGATAGGTCTCCCTGTCTGATGGATAGATATGGTGAAGCAATTCCCAGTCATAGGCAAAATCGAAAGAGGAGGTTACTTCTTCCAGATTGCCAAGAATATCCGCCACAATGAAGTTACAATCGAGCCCCATTTGAGATGCCGTGTTTCGTGCCAGCTCGATGGCCGATGATGAGAAATCGACACCCGTTACATTAAATCCCTTTTCCGCCAGATAGAGTGAGTAATTTCCCGTGCCGCATCCGAAATCAATTGTCCTGCACGGTATTATTTTTCCCCTCTCGACAAGGTTTTCAATGATGGCCGGGGGCGTCTCGAAATTCCAGGGAATATCGTTGACGGAGAGCGTCGTATAAATATGTTCCATCTGGGCTTTTATGTTTATTTCCGTCATCTTATTTTCTTTCATTAGCCCAGTGCCCTGGCACGGCTACTTTTTAGCCTTCTTTTTCTTCTTCTTTTCAGCAGCCTGGGCGAGTTTTTCCTTGAGGACGTCGCCGAGAGTTCCCATCGAAGCGGGTGTTGTTCCCATGTATGCCTTATAATCATCGCCATCGGCTGCTTCTGTTTGATCGGCGCCTTTTTCTTCCTGAGCCAGCTTCAACGAGAGGCGTTTCTTTTCCAGGTCGACCGATTCGACGGTTACCTCAAGAGACTGTCCCTGCTCTAGGACCTCACCGGGATGATTGAGGCGCTTTCCGGCGCCCAGCTTTGAGATATGAACGAGGCCGTCCACGCCCCCTTCAAGGGTCACGAAGGCCCCGAATTTTGTCAGTCGCGCCACCGTACCGATATGGGAAGATTCTGCGGGATATTTTTCTTCAACCTTTTCCCAGGGATCGGGAAGAGTCGCTTTGATACTGAGAGATATACGGTCATTTTCCCAGTCCAGTTTCAGGATCATCACTTCCAGTTCCTGGCCGACAGAGAGAACATCGTTCACATTATCGATCCGTCCCCACCCGATCTCCGAAATGGGGAGCAATCCCTGAATGCCGCCGATATCGAGAAAGGCCCCAAATTTCTGAATGGACGCCACCGTGCCTGTGATCTTCATGCCCTCCTGCAGTTCCTCTTTGAGGGCTTCTATTTTTACACGCAATTCAGCTTCCAGGATTGCCCTGTGGGAAAGGATGATGTTTCGGCCCTCTTCACTGTATTCGGCAATCAAAAAGGACATGCGTTGCCCCACGTATTCGGAGGTATCTTCCACCCGCCGGAGCCCCATCAGCGAAAAGGGACAGAATGCCTGGGTGTCGCCTGCGATTTTTATCTGAAATCCACCCTTTATTTCCTTTTCTACCAGCCCGTCAACGGGGATTTTGCCGTGCCAGGCATGTTCGAGAAAGTTTCGTCCCGCCTCGCTGCTGGTAATCCGGGTGGTAAAGAGCATTTCGTTGTGGCGCGACGACAGGAAATAGGCCGTGATCGTATCGCCGATCTGTACTGTGCAGTTTCCGTCTTCATCGAGAAGTTCTTTTTTGTCCAGGTACCCTTCGCTCTTGCCGCCAAGGTCAAGAAATACCCAGTCGGTCGCAATGTCGACAATTCGGGCTTCCATGCGCTGCCCCGGTTCCAACCACCCGGTTTCAAGGGTACTGCTCTCTTTCAGGAGTTCTTCAAATGATACGTCATTGTTCTTATCTTTATCTGTCATATTCTTTTATTCACCTCACCATTATTGAAACGACTACATCGCGGTCACATACTACACCCAACACCTTTTTTGCAAGACCTGACACCTCAGTTATTGCTACATTTCTCTTTTTGTGATTGGAGAAAGTTCGTTCTTCAAGGATATGCCATGGGTTTTAAATTCAGTTAAGAGCCACCGGCTAATTACTACATACTATATCTTAGGTGAAAGTTCTGAGGATAGGGGATAATCTTTTTATGTGTAAATTACTTCCTGAAGTTGATAAAATAAATACACTATTAAATATAAAGGATTTCTTTTCGTAATCTTTAAAGAAAGCATCCCAAGAGAAATTGATAAGGTGTTCCCTTATTTCCCAATCATTTTATTGTTGATGATTCTAATTTTTTAAAAAACCGTTCTGCTAAGCTGAAATCTTCTTTTTTTAATTTCTCAATTGGACAAGCCCCAATACCTTGATTAATAAATATTGTGCCTTTTTCCCTCAAAAAAGTGGGGAGGTTTAAAAATAGTATCACAGCTAATGTTTTTGATTCTGCCTTGGCGTTCCATTTCTTCTTATGACTACTTATAAACTCCATAAAGAAATTATATGATTCAAAAGTTAAGACTTCTTCGCTTGAGATAGTCCGAAATTTGTTTCCCTTTGTAATTATCTTGCTTGTTGAAATTGCAATAACGCCTCTTGCTGAATCTGGATTAGAAGAAGAATTATAGCGACTCTTAAGTTGACTGACTGCACTTTTGATGGAACTATTTACTTTATGATCAAATTGCGGTCGTTTGCATTCTATAAAGATTTCTCTATTTTCAAAATTAATTGTAATATCAGCATTATCATTAAGACTTACAGAAAAACCTGCGGAGGTGCAAATAGAGGCAAGATATAATTCAAATAATATGTTACGTGGGCGATTTGATGAAGATGCAGTTTTTTCGTCAGCAGGAATTAATCCGCCTTTAAGTGTCTGCTTCACCTTTTTTAGAAATTCTTTAGAACTACTCGTAGAAAGAAATCGATAAACTCCAAGTATCTCCTCAATCTCACTTAGAAGCAAAACGTGCTCACCAATACTTTGTTTTTGATAGAATTTATCAAGCGAATTATTTTTATAAGCGATATTGAATTTTTCTAAGTGGTTCTTATAATGACTAATTCTTGTGTTATGTGGGTCAGCATTAATTGATTTCAACCACTTAATAGCATTGGTAAATTCCTCAATTGTTTCTTCAATGCTAATCTTAATACTTCGATTTGAAGGTTCTCTAAATAGGTGTGGTAATTTACGACCCATAACGATGACTTTCCTCTGGTTACATTATATATAATCAAATCGAAAATCTAAGCCTTTAATTAAAGCTTGTGCTCCAGCAATCTTACTATCGCTAAACCCAAGAGAAAAAATACCAATGGTTGCTGCAGCGATGCATAAAGAAGAAAGAACGGCCCATACTTTTTTGTAATAAAATTTATTTTCTTTATTCATAAAGCATCTATCATCTCTCAATACGATTATACAGATTGGTGAAGTGGAAAATATCGTTTGAATACATAATAGCGAATAATAAAAACAACCCCCCCGTCTCTCATTACGAAAAACAGAGTTTTCATAGTCATACCTAAATCCCTCCGTAAAATTTAGGTCCGATTAATACAAACTGCAATAGAACTACCACTCAAACGGGAGAAAGAGTACTAAATTAGAGGATACCAGTCAATAACATCCTTCAAAATCCAGAATTTACGTTGCTGAGCCGTGTTTTTTCAGTGACTGTCATTGAAGATTTATATAGATAATGGTGATTTCTTGCGCTCAATCGATTCCGAAGATTAGCAGGCGTATTTAATCATCTGCTTTTCATGAGAGTGTGATTAAAAAAATGAAGCTCCCACGCAACAAGTTGCGGGGGAGCTTCGACTGTTAAGGGAAACTTGTATTTTTATTCGCTCACTAACCCCATCGCAAGCAGCGTGGAATATGCTCGCTCTTCAGTCCTAGGATCGCCTAAGATTTCATCTATCAATCAATGAGGCAGGGGCAGTTTTAATCCCCCGCCCATGTTATGCCGCATCCGGTACCACTTTTCCTTTATTCCGGGAGATGTTTTCGACCTTTTTGAACTTTTTAACCGGTGCCTCGGTCATCTTCTTACGATCCTTTAGGCTATACCGGTTCAGTCCGGAAAGATGGATCGGCCCCATGTAGCGTTCCCATTTGATAATCTCCGGATTTACGGGGAAGAGTCCGCGATCCTCCTCCTTCAACCGCGATACCAGGTCCATCAGTTTTGTATTGTGGAACAGGCACTTGGGTGCAGCATAGAAGGAAAACGTCACGGCAAGTTTCATCGTGGTATTCACAAAAGTCGTGAGGCCTTTAAGCCTGTTTCGAATCCCGGTAAACTTGCAGATTCCGCCATAGGCCAGGACAGCCATCTTAAGCCCGGACATGGCCACCACAAAAAGACTCTGGTTGACAGTCCTGAAATCGCGCTTCGGCCTCCCCTTCGGCAGCAGCCGATCGTAGTCAGCGTAATTCCGATTTGCCTCCGACTGGAGAAGCTCTATCATCTGACCTATCTTAATCGGATTTGATGAACCAGAGCAGCACTGGTAAATACGGTGTTTTTCAGGCATGGCGAAGGCCTCTGCCATGGCAAGGATGAAACTGTTCGCTACGAGATCTGCAGGAATGATATCAATCACACCTTTCGGTCGCGCTGGGAAGAAGGGGGTTTTCTCGCGGGCATAAGCCAGAATGATGGCATCGGCTACTTTTACCCCTTCGATCCAGCCTGCCACCGGTTCCTGATAGGTGCTTTCGATGACGGACGGACGGACGATTGTCAGGGTTGAATCGTGCAGCTTCGCCATAAGGAGTTGCTCGCCTATCCACTTTGTAAAGGTATATGTATCATTCCACCCGTAACGGCGAGACTCTTTTATCCCAAGATCAGAGAGTTGCTCGTCTAATTTGTCCGGCTCAATGCAGGCCTTTTTCGTCTCTTCAATCTTCTCCTGTAACTTCGTAATAAGGGGTGCTACCTCATAAAAGCCTGCCGGATTCTTTTTTATCGACTTCCGGGTCGGGGCGACGATCTCTTCATGGCAGTCCCCTTGAGTAAAGCCGTTCACATAGCAGGTAGACACATGGATAAGAGGGATGTTTCCTGCCGCTTTGACCAGATCTGCAATATTGAGAAGACTCAGGGCGTTAATTGCAAGGGTCTGGTCCAGTTTCCCCCGGAAGTCAACACAGGCTGCTGAATTAATCACCACATCAATCGAGGAGACGAGTTTCGTGAATTGTTCCTTATCCATGCCGAAGTCCTTTTCCGTGACCTCACCGGTTACACAATCAATTTTGTCTTGACAGAACTGTTGGAAGTACACAGAATCCTCTTCTCTCAGCCTGTCAAAAATTGAGGACGCTACAGTCTCCTTCACAAAACGCTCCCGGGCCGTTCGGTACCGATCATTACCACGAAGCAGCAAGACAATCTTTTCGACCTCCGGTACCTCTCTGATTAACTTTTCAAGGGCTACCTTTCCCAAAAAACCCGTGGTCCCTGTGATCATGATTCGCTTTCCCTTTAACTGACCCTTTACCGAAATCTCTGCGTTAGCGTTCATAAGTACCGTCCTTGCGATGATTTTTATTTGATAAGAATATCGCACAATATTTTCAAGATTTCATGCTGGTAAGTTAACAGGTTAATACAAGTAGTAATCTAGTATTATATACGAGCAGGGTGATTACTATATTTGTTTCATCTGTAATTTTTAGGGCGTGCAAGGAAACGTTATGGAGCATCAGAGATTTGAGAGTAAATCATATTATGTGTCGGTAATCGTTACATAATATTGCTGATCAGCTCTGAAGTATTCCGGGTGAAGTGAATTGGCTGATTAAGGGTAATGGGTCAGGATAATCGAAGAAACTCATTCGTGAAGTGGGGGTTGGTTTTCGATGATCGAACGTACCATGTTTTTTGAGCAATAGTCTCCGCCGGTCAACTCCTCAAAGATATTTTCGCCTCCCCAAATGGTATCCACGATCCGTTCATATGATAGACCCTGGTTGTGAAGACCGAGGATCTCTTTTGAAACAGCTTCCAGATAATCGGCACATGTTTTCAGAGCCCTGCGTCCATCACCGACGAAATACCTGTATCAGTCACAATCGACAGGGGTTTTACATTTATTGCACCTCTTCGCACCCCGGAAGAGTTTATGACCACATTCGGGGCAGTGGTAGCGCAATTCTTCGTCATGGACCCACTTTTCCGTTCCATGTTCCCGCCAGTAGGGTATGGCCCGAAGAATAACTTTCTTTCAGACGTCTACCGGAAAGGCCTCAATTTGCTTACAGGGAAACTCATCGCATTTATTGCATCCTTCAATTCCTTTATCCTGGACACAATCCCTGATGGTACAGACCCTGCAAAATATGGATCTTCTTTCTGAAAGACATCCGTCGCAGAGTAAATCCTCGGTTGTCAGATGATCGATTCCGGGGACCTTTGATTTGTACATAGTAAGCAGAAGTTCAAGGAACCTCATGTTGTTGTCCCGTGTGGCGTAAAGGATACCGCAGACGCCGCAATACAGGCCGCAGGGTGCAAGATAGTCGGAATTAATTGTCATAATCGTAATCTCCTATCGAGTGTGAATGAGTGGATCGGAAAAATGCATGGAGACAAATCCTCAGCCAGAGAGATCTATCCCCGAATTCGTATCAAAGAGCGCCTCTTTCTACGCCTTATATCTCAGTGTAAGAAATTCAGAGAGGTCGGGCGGGGGTGTGGCATCCTTCCTGAGATTGAGTGTTTCATAAAGGGCGAACTCAAGTAGGGTGAAAAAAATGAATAGTAGACAGGCCGTCTTGTAATGTCAAGGACGACTCAGTGGTGAAGCGGAAATATATTTTAAATTTGGAGTATATGCCTTTATGGCATTGAAGCTATCCGCCCGCAGGGCGGGGCTTCCCGGTAAGGAAATCGAAGATTCATGAGCCGAAGGCGAATAATATATTCCTTTTTAATTGCGCACCTTACCCCGCCTATAAGGCGGGGCTTGCGGGTGCGCTCCCGGTCAAAAATGACATTTTGGCATACCGTGGTGCGTCATATAAGCTTTATTGGATCTATGACGATAATTTGAAGTGTATGATATTGACTACTATGTATACACATATCCACCCAATATGGATACCATGTATCCACTTACGCTTTGGAGGTGTTCTGCGGGCATCGGTAACTATAGAACATATAGTACGTGATATCAGTAAGTTATAAATATTATTTTTTATGGAAAATTCTGGCATGGACATTGCTATATATAAAGTCAACCAATACAGATTGTAATTTAAAAAGATCAGATTCGGTTTAACTCCTTTTTCCGGTATCTGATCTTTTTTTTTGGTTTATTATGGAGGTCGATGGACATCATAATAGGCTTTACACTTCGTCCGGTTATTTTCTGAGGGTAATGTTTTGCAGGAAAAAGGGGAAAATGGTCTCAATTTTGTATCGTGTTGCGTTGGACTCCTGTAATATCATTCTGATCTCGTCGGGTATGTAGGCGGCCCGTATCGATTTGAAAAATCCGTTTTCTATCGGTATCCAGTAGAGCCACCACACCCTTTTGAGGTCATATATCATCAATATACCCGTATCATTTAAGAGTTCCATGAGATTGTGGATGACCTTTATCGGATTATTCCAGTGGTGAAGCGAAAATGTTGAATAGATGAAATCGAATTTATCCAGTGTCAGGATAAAATCGTCATCTTCTATATTACCGGTGATTGGCAGTATCTGCGATTGCAGACCCTTCTTCTCTATATTCAGAGGAAACTGAAATCATGTCTGGGGAAATGTCTAAGGCCGTGACGGATACATCTCTGTCATTTTCGGCAATCATTGTTGCCAGGATACCCGGTCCGTCTCCGACTTCCAGATATCTTCCCTTAACATTGCTCTCGCGTAATCTCTTCAGGAAACCCCTGAAGCGCATTGTCGAGGATTTTTCTGCCTCTTCTGCATATTTTCGAGCGTTTTCGAGGCCGGAGAAAAAATCTTCCTGGTGATCTTCGGTGATACGCTTGGGCATGAATATCCTCCGCTTAATATAATCCGGTAAATAGCATTCTCATACTGCGGGGCAGGGCATTAAAAGGAGATAGCTTCTGAAACTTACATTTCACCCATGGTCTTGTCAGCGGCTTCGAGCGTCCTGTCGACATCCTCATTGGTATGGGACATCGTCATATACCACCTGCCGCCTGCCATGACGATGATACCCTCCTCATGCATTTTGGGCCAGAAACTGTACAGGAGATTCAGATCGAAATCCTCCAGGTCGGCATCGGTATAAATGGCGTCCCTCGTGATACCGAAAAGGGTGTGGAAAACCCCGGTTAATCCATGGATAAGAAGGGGGATGCTGTACTTTTGGGCAAGGTCTTTCAGGCCATCCATCAGCCGTTTCTGTACCCGCCACATCTCATCGTAACAGGCCCCATTGTCCTTCTCCAGGATCGAGAGGGTGGTGAGTGCCGCTTTCACTGCGAAGGGATTTCCGTTAAAGGTGCCGGGACCGAGGACCGTCCCATCCTGAAGTTGATTGAGAATCTCGGCCTTTCCCACAACGGCGGAAAAGGGGACGCCACCAGCCATTGCCTTCCCGAATGTTGCGATATCGGGGGTCACGCCGAGATATCCCTGGGCACCGCCGAGACCAAGCCTGAAGCCGGTGATGACTTCATCCATACTCATAACGATGCCGTATTTTGTGCACAGCTCACGTATTTTCTCAATAAATCCCGGTTTCGGCATCATTCCGAAGTGGTTGCACACAATCCCCTCAAAATGGATTATCGCCACTTCTTCGCCATATTTCTCGAGTACCTCCTCGAGACGCTCGACATCATTCCAGGGCAGAACAAAGGATTCTTCGAGGGCTCTGGGGTTTCTCCCCTGGGTGTAGGTTACGAGGTCGAGATCGGGATTATCGACACCGAAAGGTTTCCCGTCAGGATTCGGGTTGATAACGCCACCAAGGACATTATCGAGCCATCCGTGATAGTGGCTTTCAAATCGTATGAAATAGGGCCTTCCCGTATAGGCGCGGGCGAGTCGTATTGCCATCTGAACTGCCTCTGTCCCCGAGAGACAGAATTTTACCTTTTCGGCACAGGGGATGTGCTCGATGATTTTTTTACCCAGTTCTATGTCGGCAGGGGTGAAGAGTATTCCCGAACCGACGGCAAAGGACATCTCATCCAGATACTCCTTGAGCGCCTGAATATAATCGGGGTGTCGATGGCCGAGGATATTCGGTCCCATTGCGCCCATGTAATCGATGTATTCATTCCCGTCGGCGTCCCAGAGATGACTCCCCTCGGCTTTTGTTATGAATATCCTGTTCTGTGTCGCCTCGAAGGGAACCCGGAAGTTGCTGTGACCGCCTGGAAAAATTGTATTGAATCTTTCGGTCAGCTCCTGGCATTTATCATGTTTCATGATGCCCCCTCTTCTTAAGCCTTATTCATCCCGTTGCGAGTTCTTCAAGGGCCTCGCAATCGAGAATGCGTATTTTTCTCCCCGTGACTCGTAAGATGTTTTCTCCCGACAACTTTTTCAATACACGGGAAAGTGTCTCCGGTGTGGTACCCAGTATCTTCGAAAGCTCCCTCTGGCTTATCGCCAGTTCGGCTACGGCACCTGAACGACAGCTTTTTTTGAGGCTTGAGCAAAGAAGAAAAGATGCCACCCGCTTTGGTGCTTCCATCAGCGAGAGTGATTCTATAAGTGACATAGACTCCTTCAACCTGTTTGAAAGAATAGAGAGCATATTAAAGAGAATCGTCGGATCTTTCTTCGAGAGATCTTCAAGAACAGTGCCAGGAAACATAAGGAGCGTAGTCTTTTCCAGCGTCATGGCATTTGCGGGGAATATGTAATCCGAAAAAACGGCACACATACCAAATAGGTCTCCCGGTCCGAGGAGAGAAAGGGTCTGCTCCTTCCCATCGTGAGAACTCTTAAACATCTTTACCGCGCCGCTGGTGACCATGCAAAAGGTACGGGTTTCATGCCTCTCGCCAACAATAAGCTGACCAGTCCTGTATTTCTTCTCCCGTGCCGAGTTTGCGAGGATTTCCAGCTGAGCTTCGGAAAGATTTTCTGAAAGGGGCGTGGTTCGTAAAAAAGATTTTATATCCATAGTAGTACGTATTTTATTCCATAAATTGCCTTACATCAATGACCTATATCAGTGATAAATCAATTGAAACAGTATATAGTACAAATCTCGTTTTTTAGCAAATTAGCTAAAAGATATGCTTAATAAAACAAGAGATTGGAAAGGATGGAATCATGAAAGAAACAGATGTGGCGGTATTGGGAGGATTGTCAGGTATTACGGCAGGCGTCAGCAGCAGGAGGCATTACCCTGACAAAAAGGTATTACTGATCAGGAAGGAGGGTACCGTTCTTGTACCATGCGGAATCCCGTATATCTACGGCACGGTGGGAGGCCCGGAAAATAACGTTATACCTGACGGGCTTCTGGAAAACGATGGGATCGAACTTATAAAGGAGGAGGCTGTTGATGTTGACCGGGAGAAAAAAATCATTACTCTCAAAGACGGCGAGAAGGTGAAATATGACAAGCTCGTATTCGCCACGGGATCAAGTCCCATGGTGCCGCCGATTCCCGGAATCGACAAGGAGAATGTGTTTCCCGTGAAGAAGGAGTTTGACTACCTGTCCTATCTGATGGATCGGATGAAAGAGGTGAAAGATCTGGTCATCATCGGGGGAGGTTTTATAGGGATGGAGTTTGCCGATGAGTGCAGGAAAGGCAGGGATATCAATATTACCGTTGTCGAGGCTATGCCTCACTGTCTCCAGATGGCGATGGACAATGAATTCTGCGAAGATGCAAAGGCCAAACTGGAAGAAACGGGTGTAAAAATCCTGGTCAATGAAAAGGTGGAGTCCATACTCGGCGACGGCGTGGTGAGTGGAGTAAAGCTGGCAAGCGGAAAAGAACTGAAAGCCGATATGATAATCCTGGGAATTGGGGCGGTTCCAAATACGAACCTTGCGAAAAAGGCGGGCCTTGAGATGGGGTTCAGAAATACAATCAAGGTTGACCGCTATATGCAGACCTACACCGATCCCGATATTTATGCATGTGGAGACTGTGCCGAGAAGGTTTCCTTTTTCGACGGAAGACCGAGCGGAATCATGCTTGCTTCAATCGCGACTGCGGAGGCGAGAATTGCCGGCGCCAATCTGTACTCTCCCACGCATCAGAACTGCGGAGCCATCAGCGTGTTTTCCACAGTTATCAATGAAAGGGCCTTCGGTGTCGCGGGTGTCACAGAGAGATTTGTGAAACAGACGGGGACAGAGTATGTCGTGACTGAGGCGGCGGCTCCTGATACACATCCGGGTGGAATGCCTAATTCTACTTCCACAAAGGTAAAACTCATATTCACCAAAGATACCGGGACGTTAATCGGAGGAGCGATATCGGGAGGAAAACCGGTTGGTGAGATGATCAATGTCGTCAGCGCCTGCATTATGCACAAGATGACAGCCGATGATATAGCGAAGTTTCAGATGGGGACTCATCCCGCACTCACATCATCTCCGATCGTGTATCCGATCGTGAATGCGGCATGCAAGGCGGTTATACCCCTGAGGGAGAACAAGCGCAGTGTTCAATAATCGTTTGAACTGAGAAGCGAGCGCATACCCCGCTGTTTACAGTGGAGTTAGCGAGCAAATAAAAATAAAATTTCCTTAACAGTTGGAGATCCCCCCGCACCTTGTTGCGGGGAGCTTCAATGCAGAAGAGGTCTACTTTTTTATATACGTTCTGATCATCTAAAAAAGTAGACCTCTTTTTTTTATGGTCGTAAGTAGTTTGCGGCATGTCTAAATAAGACTGCCAGGAAGGCTGGTGATCGAAACTCGCCTGGAATAACCCGTCATTTTGTTAACCTTTAGAAATAACCTTGATATTTTGGACTGATGACAGAAAGAATATTGTTCTATAAATTGATTTATATCTATGATATATATTAAAGAAATAGCGACAAAACTGTCGTAGAAGAGCCAATATTAGATTTTTCAAAATACCTATAGTGTCATTGCAAATCCCGTTCTCCTAGGGATAAACCCATTACTCTTTCCATCGAATCATTATCAGATTGTCACGCCTGTTCCCGTGCTTCTCTCGAACATTATTGCAATGACCTGACGTGCAGGTATGCGTGCATCTGATCGTAGTTTTTTAAAGAGAAAATGGTTTCGATAAAAAATAGTAAGGAGATGTGAAATGAGTGAAAAAAAGAAAAGAATTGTGGTGATCGGTGGTTCTGCGGCGGGACCGAAGGCTGCGGCAAAGGCACGGCGAATTGATGACCATGCTGACGTCATTATACTTCAGAAGGATCCCGATCTTTCCATGGCCTCCTGCGGATACCCCTACTATGTGGGCGGGTACTTCGATGACAGAAATATGCTCCTTTGTACCTCGACCGGTGTTACCAGAGATCCACAATATTATCTTAACGCCAAGTCAATCGATGCAAAGACAAGTACGGAAGTAACCTCCATCGACGGAAAAAGTCATACGGTAACGTTTAAGAATTTGCTCACGGAAGAAACGGGCACGATGGAATATGACAAGCTGATTATTGCCACCGGGTCCATTCCCCAGTTACCTCCCGTTCCGGGAACGGACCTTAAAGGCATTACCACACTGCAGTCGATGAAAGACGCCGATTTTCTGAGAGCCATCCGGGAAGAACAGACGATAAAAAAGGCAGTGGTCGTCGGTGGAGGACTGATCGGAATCGAGACCTGCGAGGCACTCCAGCTGGCGGGGATCGAGATTACGGTGATCGAACTTCTGCCGCAGCTTCTTACCTTTCTCGACTGGGAACTGGCGAAACTCGTTGAAGGCCATGTGAAAAGCAAATCGGCAAATGTAATCACCGGAAACGGCATTGCCGGATTTCTCGGTGAGAATGGTATTCTTACCGGCGTTAAGCTCCAGAACGGGACGGAACTACCCTGTGAGCTTGCCGTGGTTGCCATAGGTGTGAGGCCCAATGTCCGTCTTGCAAAGGAAGCTGGAATAGCAATAGGTGAAAAGGGAGGGATTGAGGTGAATGAATACATGCAGACCTCCGATCCCGATATTTATGCCGCCGGTGACTGCGTTGAAGTACTGAACCTTATTACGGGGAAAAAGGTGCACGCCCCCTATGGGGACCTCGCCAATCTCCAGGGCCGTGTCGCCGGGGAAAATGCAGCCTCTGAAAATAACGTGAAATTTCCCGGTACGATTCAGACGGGAATCTGCAAGGTCTTCGATTATTCAGCGGGTGCGACGGGTCTCTCTGAGTCTATGGCACGAAAGCTCGGATATGAAGATATCATAACGGTTATCAATGCGAGTCCAGACAAGCCCGGTTTCATGGAGGGGCTCCTTCTCGTGACAAAGCTCGTTGCCGACAGTAAAACCGGCAAGGTTCTCGGAGCACAGTGTATCGGTCCCGGTAACGTGAGCAGACAGATTGCCCAGTGGGCGATGGCCATCCAGGGGAAACTTACCGTTGAAGATATTGTCAATTCCGATCTTCCCTATGCGCCCCCGTTTTCGCTTGCCATCGATCATTTCATCGCAACCGCCCACATAATGCAGAACAAGATAAAGGGGAGAATGGCGAGCATTACATCGATGGAAGTAAGAAATATCCCCAAAAATGGCAACGATACATTGCTTCTCGATGTGAGAGGACCTGACGAGTACGAAGAGATGCGCCTCGGTATCGGAGAGACGCTTATCCCCCTTGGGGCACTGAGAAAGAGACTTCACGAACTCCCTGAGGACAAGGACAAGGAGATCATTACCTTTTGCAAGATATCACTCAGGGGATACGAAGCGGCCCTCGTGCTGAAGGCCAACGGCTGGAATAATGTGAAGGTGATGGAAGGGGGCATCATGGCCTGGCCCTATGCCCGTGAAAAATAGATCTATCTTATGGAATATTGGTAGTGTGAAACTGCCTGTAATTGAGAAAAAGAGTGAGCGACCAGGACAAATCAAGCTGATCGCTTACCCTTTTTTATTATTTCGTGAGGTGTAGCCCTTTCTTCATTACCCCTGTGGTATCATCAGTTTTTATTGTCAGGCCTCCAGTAAAAATTCCTGATAATTCCTACGCTCCGGTATCCATCGATATCCGCACCAAACGATACCAATATTCATATATCATTGATATTGAATTATAAATAGCAGTCTATCGCTTAATAGTTCCCAAGAATAATACTACGTTAGCATAATTAGTCTTGCATAAAACGACAATTATGTAGTATTGATTTTGTAGCAATTATAGTAGGGGTCAGGTGAAGGAGCGGAATAGAAATTGGTGTCGTAAGTACATATTTTTATTTACAGAGGCAGTTTGCTGATACGAAACAAATCTTTAAATAACAAAGGATGGCAGGACAGGTTAATATAGATGGAGCATATCGAGAAGCATAAAAACCCCCGGAAGAGCAGGGAAATGAGGGAACTTTCGTTGCTCTACGAAGTAAGTCAGGCCCTTGGCAGAAGCCTTGATATTAGGGAGGTGGTGGGGCTCGTGATAAATACGCTGGCGGAGAAAATGGGTATGACACGGGGAACACTGACACTTCTCAATCGAAAAACGGGAGAGATGTATATCGAGGTTGCACATGGATTATCGGAAACGCAGAAGAAGAAAGGGCGGTATCAGATTGGTGAAGGCGTTATCGGCAAGGTGGTCGAAACGGGACAGCCAGTCATCGTCCCGCACATTTCAGATGAGCCCCTTTTCCTTGACAGGACAGGTTCGCGAAGAAACACGCACAAAACAGACATATCGTATATCTGTGTTCCGATCAAGATCGGAACCGAGGTAATAGGAACTCTCAGTGCCGACCGGCTCTTTGATGAATCCATCTCGTTGAAGGAAGACGTGCGACTCTTTGCGATAATCGCTTCCATGGTGGCCCAGGCAGTCAGGCTCCGGCAGCAGACGCAGGAAGAGCGCGAGCTTCTGATTCAGGAAAATCTCCGCCTCCAGAGCGAATTGAAAGAAAAATTCCGGCCGTCGAATATAATCGGGAAGTCCAAGGGCATGCGGGAGGTGTATCAGTTCATTGCCCAGGTATCAAAGAGTAACGCCACCGTATTGGTTCGAGGTGAAAGCGGTACGGGCAAAGAACTCATAGCGAATGCGATTCATTTCAATAGCCTGAGGGCAAGCAAACCCCTCGTCAAGGTAAATTGTGCGGCCCTTCCCGAAACGGTGCTTGAAAGTGAACTTTTCGGTCATGAAAGGGGAGCCTTTACGGGTGCCACGTCAATGAGAAAGGGGCGTTTCGAACTATCCCATGGGGGTACAATATTTCTTGATGAAGTAGGTGACCTTCCTCCTATGGTACAGATCAGACTTCTGAGGGTCCTGCAGGAACGGGAATTTGAACGTGTGGGAGGCACACAGACGATAAAGGTTGACGTGCGGGTAATTGCGGCGACGAACAGGAATCTGGAAACATTGATGGAGAAGGGAAAATTCCGGGAGGATCTCTACTATCGACTGAATGTGTTCCCCATATACGTTCCGCACTTAAGAGAGCGAAAATCCGATGTACTCCTTCTTGCAGATTTTTTTGTTGAACGCTATGCTCAGGCGAACAACAAAAGGATTCAGCGTATCTGTACCCATGCCATCGATATGCTTATGAGTTATCACTGGCCGGGGAATGTCAGGGAATTGGAAAACAGCATTGAAAGGGCAGTCCTTCTCAGCAATGAGGGCGTCATATACGGGTATCATCTTCCCCCCACGCTTCAGACCTCGTCATATTCCGGTACCATTCAATATGGCACGCTACAGGGAGAGGTAGACAGGTATGAGCGTGACCTGATCATGGATGCCCTCAAGACCTCCAGGGGAAACATGTCGCGTGCGGCGAAAATCCTCGGTACCTCGGAAAGAATTTTTGGATTGAGAGTCAAGAAATATAATATAGATTCAAGACGCTTTCGTACATAACAGTAGCTGGGAAAGCATAATCCTACATAATTGTAGAACATTTGTGCTGTTTTCTCATCCTTTTTTGATTCTAATATCTAAATAAAATCAATAAAATCATATTAATGATTCATATTTTATCGGCCCCTTCTCTGTGGCACCAAAGTTGCTATAATATATGCAAAAAAACAGGAGAATGTACGATGTCAATAAAGGATAAAGAGTATGTATTGAAGCAGGTCAAAGAGAAGAACGTAAAATTTATCCGTCTCTGGTTTACCGATGTGCTCGGTTTTCTGAAGAGCTTTACCATCTCACCACGAGAACTCGAAGGTGCCTTTGATGAGGGAATGGGCTTTGACGGGTCCTCCATTGAGGGATTTGCCAGGATTGAAGAAAGTGACATGTTGGCAAAGCCGGATCCAAATACCTTTGTGATCATCCCATGGCGTGAAGATGATGGTATGGCTGTGGCGAGAATGTTCTGCGACGTTCTGAAACCCGACGGAACCCCCTATGAGGGTGATCCCCGTTATGCACTCAAGAGAAATCTGAAGAAGGCCGCAGATATGGGCTATATGCTGAACGTGGGGCCGGAGCTGGAGTATTTTTATTTTAAGGACGCCTCAGCTAACCCCCAAATCCTCGATCATGGCGGATATTTTGACCAGACACCGCTGGACGCTGCCAGCGATCTGAGGAAGGACACGATTCTTGCCCTGGAGAACATGGGTATAAAGGTCGAGTATTCTCACCACGAAGTGGCACCGAGTCAGCACGAGATAGATCTGCAGTATAATGAAGCCCTCTCCATGGCTGATGCGGCGATGACCTATCGCCTTACGGTCAAGGAAGTCGCCATGAAACACGGTGTCTACGCAACCTTTATGCCGAAGCCGCTCTTCGGTCAAAACGGCAGTGGGATGCACGTCCATCAGTCGCTCTTTAAAGGAGACGACAACGCCTTTTTCGATGAGTCCGACGAATATTTCCTCTCCGATATCGGGAAGAAATATATCGCGGGTCTTTTAAGACATTCCCGTGAGTTGAGTGCCATAGTTGCCCAGTGGGTGAATTCCTATAAACGACTCGTCCCGGGCTATGAAGCCCCTGTATATATATCATGGGCAAGAAGAAATCGTTCGGCCCTGATCCGCGTTCCAATGTACAAACCGGGTAAATCCAAGGCGACAAGAATGGAATTCCGCTGTCCCGATCCCGCCTGCAATCCCTATCTTGCCTTTGCCGCCATGCTGGCAGCCGGTCTCAAGGGTATTGAGGAAGGATATGAACTGCCCGACCCCATTGAAGAGGACATTTTTGAGATGTCTGCAAAAGAGCGTGAGAAAAGGGGTATCGAATCCCTCCCGGGAAGCCTTGGACAGGCGATACACCTGACGGAGAGAAGCTCGATAGTGAGGGAAGCACTTGGTGACCACATCTTCGACAAATTTATCGAAAACAAGAAGATTGAGTGGGATCGATACCGCATGCACGTAAGTAATTATGAGTTAGAAAAATACTTGCCGATCCTTTAATCATGGTTGAAAAGGCACTCATTATCACCCATGTAAAATCTGAAGGGCCCGGCACCCTGGGAGATTTTCTTACATCTCAGAATATAGATGTCGAGAAGGTGAAACTCTATGAGGGGGAGGAGTTTCCCGAAGACCCCCTGAATTATGACACCATTATTACCATGGGCGGGCCCATGAGTGTTCATGACGATGCGGTGTATCCCTTTTTGAAGGAAGAGATAGGATTTTTACGAAAAGTAATCGAGGGTAATGTTCCCATCCTTGGAATATGTCTCGGCGCACAACTGATCGCACGGGCCTGCGATGCGCCCGTTGAAAAGGTGGCTAACGGGGAAATAGGCTGGAAAAACATTTTTATCACCGAGGACGGAAAGAAAGACATGCTCTTCCAGGGCCTCCCCGGTGTGATGCGTGTCTTTCAGTGGCACGAGGATGCCTTTGAAATTCCTGAAGGGGCAACATTTCTTGCGACGGGGTGGGACTGCGAAAATCAGGCCTTTCGATATCGTAACGCCTTCGGCCTTCAATTTCATATCGAAGTAACGAGAGAAATGCTCTCGCAATGGTTCGAGGGGAGTCCCGAACTCGGTAAAATATTAGAAAACTACGAAGAAATTGGGCCTGATCTGATAATCAGCGCCAGGACACTTTATTCGAACTTTCTGTGGCTCTCCGATATCAGAAAACGAGCATGGCGGGCATCTGAGGGCGTGGTCGAAAGGAATAAAGTTATGGAGGGCCGGTATGTGCGGGATCGTCGGAATAATAAATACTGACGGAAAATTAATGTAATTTTTTATCACGTTTGATTTATGTGGAAAGACGAAAGCAGGTGTAAGTGATGAGAACGAAATTTATCTTTGTAACAGGCGGTGTCCTTTCTTCCCTCGGGAAAGGGCTTGCAGGCGCTTCAATCGGGGCGCTTCTTGAGTGTCGCGGTCTGAGGGTGACAAACCAGAAACTGGACCCCTATATCAATGTCGATCCCGGTACGATGAATCCCTTTCAGCATGGAGAGGTTTATGTGACTGACGATGGTGCGGAGACGGATCTGGATCTGGGTCATTATGAACGGTTTACTCAGACGCCGATGGGAAAGGGAAACAATCTGACCACAGGTCAGGTCTATTTCTCCGTCATATCGAAGGAGCGGAAGGGCGAGTATCTGGGAGGTACAGTCCAAGTAATTCCCCATATCACCAATGAAATAAAGGACTATATAAAAGGGGCTGCCGGGGGTTTTGATGTGGCGATTGTAGAGATAGGGGGTACCGTCGGTGACATCGAAAGCCTTCCCTTTCTCGAGGCAATACGGCAGTTCAGGAATGAAATAGGCAAGCAGAATGCCATATTCATTCATCTCACCTGGGTTCCCTATATAAAAACGGCGGGAGAGGTCAAAACAAAACCGACCCAGCACAGCGTCAAGGCCTTACGAGAGATAGGAATTCAGCCCGATATACTCCTCTGCCGTACGGAGGAGTTCCTCTCAAAAGAGATTAGGGAGAAGATATCTCTTTTCTGTAATGTCGAAGTGGAAGCGGTTTTCACCGCCAAAGATGTGGAAAGCATCTACGAGGTTCCTCTTATCTATCATCAAGAGGGAGTGGATCAGAAGATTGTCGATCTCCTTAATATCTGGACAGGTCAGCCGCACCTGGGTGCTTGGGAAAAACTGATGGGAAGGATTAAAAATCCCTCCAATGAAGTTACCATATCTATTGTGGGTAAATACGTGGACTGGACTGATTCCTATAAGAGTCTCAATGAGGCCCTTATTCATGGTGGTATTGCAAATGACTGCAAGGTACATCTTGATTTTGTCGATTCCGAACAGATAGAAAGGGAAGGGATCACTAATCAGTTTGACCATGTGGGGGGGATTCTTGTCCCGGGAGGATTCGGAAAACGGGGAATCGAAGGCATGATTCAGGCCATAACCTATGCCCGTGAAAATAAGATGCCCTTTTTCGGCATCTGTCTCGGTATGCAGATGGCAGTTGTGGAATGTGCACGGTACCTGTGTAACCTGGAGCGGGCAAACAGCGCCGAGTTCGACGGCGAGACACCCTATCCGGTGATCGACCTGCTTCCGGAGCAAAAAGACGTGACCGATTTGGGCGGAACCATGAGGCTGGGCGCCTATGACTGCCTTCTTGATAAGAACACCTTTGCCTTTGAAGGGTATAAGACAAGAAAGATAAGCGAACGCCACAGGCACCGGTATGAATTCAATAATGACTATAAAGATATGTTGACCGAGAAGGGGCTCCGCATCAGCGGCGTGTCACCCGATGGCCGCCTCGTTGAGATCGTAGAGCTTGGCGATCATCCCTGGTTTTTGGGCTGTCAGTTTCATCCGGAATTCAAATCGAAGCCGACAAAGCCTCACCCGCTGTTCAGCAGATTTATCGAGGCTTCCATGAAGTACGCAGGGCAAAAAAACAAGTAAAATAGAAAGAACGGCGATGGGAGAGGGCGAAACTGCAGATGACCCGAAAAATCATGAATATTCTGTTCCGTATCTTCAGATATGTGAAAGGGTGGAAGATTGTCATAGGGAGAGATCCTCGTCGTGCGCCTTCCCATACACTTATTGTCTTTCCCCTGATGACCGGCACCCTTTTTTGCGGTCTCGCTGGGATCATAACCGTAGGAAGGAAGAAAAACCCTGAAAAAGAGGATATTGTGGGCAATCTTTCCCGCCTCTTCGAGGTAATCAGAGAAAAAAATATAGGGAAACTGGCTAAGGGAACGGTATCCGGTGAGGAGTATCTCGGAGGGGAAGAATCGCTCAGGCTCATGGAGGGCGACATCCTCAGACTCAAACAGGATTCATTTCTTGAGGACATCTTTTTTGAGCCCGGAAGATCAGAAGGCCTAAAAGACCTTTTAGGCGGGATGAATACCTTTCTCGTGGAAGAGGAAAACCTGGTCGAGCAGGAGGACGGCAATTTTTCCACCGGGCAAATGGAATATGTGAACAATGTCCTCACTCTTTTCAAGGATTGCCTGTGGGCCCTCGAGAAGGATATTTTTTCCAATATCGAGATGATCGTCTCGCTCTCGGGAGAAAAGGGAGAAGAAACGATATCGAGAGAGGCCTTCAGTAAATACCGGAACATCAATCTTCTCATCAAATCTCTGGACAGGCTGGAGGTGAGGGGAAGGGACTCGGCGGGCATCGGGATAACATTTGACCTTAAAGAAGAAGATGCCCTTGATCGGGCGATACAGGACATGAAGGACAGGGACCTCTATGATGAGTGGTGCCGGAGGCTTAAACCGGGCGATCTTGTGGACGGCTCTATCCATGTCTCGGATCAGAGTGGTGATAAAAGTCGTAGCGAGATATCCTTTACCTACAAGAAGGCGTCCGTAACGGGCAAGCTGGGCGAGAACGGTAGTTATTTGAGAAAGAGGATACGATCGGATCGTGTGCTCAAGATATTTATCGAAGAAGCCATAGCATCGGAGATGTATCTTGGTCATACCCGATGGGCCTCGGTGGGTTCCATAACGGAGAAAAACTGTCACCCCATCAACAATTTTTCAATAGACGGCGGCGGGACAGATAATCAGGAGGTTTCTCCCGTCTACAGAAATTTCCCCGCCTACGGGAGGGGAGTCTGGACCATTCACGTTGCCCTGAATGGTGATATCGACAACTACGGCGAGCTGAGGTCGCACATAGAAACGGGCGGGGTCAATATTATCCATAAGAGCATGACGACGGATACAAAGATCATCCCCTTTCAGATCGAAAAACATCTTCATGAAGGGCATGAACTTACCGAGGCCTTTCGTCTGGCCCTCAATGATTTTGAAGGCTCACATGCCATTGCCATGGAGAGCAATCTGGAACCGGGGAAGGTCTTTCTTGCCCTCAGGGGAAGCGGGCAGTCGCTCTACATCGGACTCTGTGACAACCAGTATATGTTTTCATCGGAACTGTACGGTCTCGTGGAACTCACCCCCTATTTTATAAAAATGGACGGTGAGAGCGAGCGGGTCGAGGGGGATGAGCGGACAAAGGGACAGATTTTTGTCCTGACGAGGGAAGAGGGAGAAGATGGGGCGAATATGCGTGCCCTTGGTTACGATGGAGAACCGATTGAGATATCCCGCGAGCGGATAGAAAAAGCGGAGATTACCACCCGCGATATCGACCGGAAGGAATATCCGCATTTTCTTTTGAAGGAGATTCGAGAGGCACCACTCTCGGTAAGAAAGACGCTGAGAGGGAAGTATAAGATATCTTCTGACGGTAAAGGTATCCCCGATGTTACGTTCAATCTGGGAGAGGATGTAATTTCATCAAGGTTGCTAAACGACCTCGAGGACCGGCGTATAAAAAATATCTTTGTGGTGGGTCAGGGCACTGCCGCAGTGGCAGGTGCCGCAATAGCCGATGCCCTCTCTCGATATCTGAAGGAAACCCGGATAGTTGTCAAGGCAAAAACCTCCTCCGAGTTGAGCGGATTTTTCCTCGAAGAGGATCTTGGCGATACCCTTGTTATTGCCGTGACGCAATCGGGGACGACGACGGATACGAACCGTGCCGTCGCAATGGCACGGGAACGAGGCGCCCACCTGATTGCAATCGTCAATCGAAGACAGTCAGATATTACCCATGTAACGGACGGTGTATTTTATACGAGTGAT
>Ga0208905_1000328_pt1 | contig 24343 bp, 26 predicted proteins | sample AntAceMetag02UKS_FD_184776 | JGI IMG/M metagenome (GOLD analysis project Ga0208905, IMG submission 184776) | Saline lake microbial communities from Ace Lake, Antarctica - Antarctic Ace Lake Metagenome 02UKS (SPAdes) (version 2) | ecosystem: Environmental > Aquatic > Non-marine Saline and... | reverse complement strand
GTTCACGCTCGCACTCGAACACCATCCGCACCGCTCGTTCCCGGACCTCGGGAGAGTACCTGCTCGGTCTTGCCATGACCCCATCCTCTCAAGGAATTCGGTCTCCGGCAATCCCGGGGCGGTTCAATCGCTCATGCGGGTGCTATATCAAGCGCACACTTGGAATCTCTGGGGTCAGACCTTCGTTCTTAGGATTTCGCCGTCTCGGCAACGCATCTCACGATCCGTCGCGTGAGTGGAACGCTCGGGGGCAAGTCCTGCAATCCAGCACCAGGTCCTAGCGATTGCAGGCAGCTTCCTAAGGCAGTTCCCGCGGATTCGCCGACGATGATGCTCCCTCCAATACGGGGACCGAAGATGCGGGAGCGCCGCAGCAGGTTCGAATCCCCCAGGCTCCAAACCTCCGTTCCCATCTCGGTGTCGGAGAACCTCGTCGTTCGCATGCCGATCTTCCTCCCCGTAAACGCGAATCCATGTCGATTTTGACATTGTGCTTGAACCTGTTTCTGGGGTGAAGGTCAAGTAGATCCGGCGCTTGAGTTCAAGGCACATCGAGCCATCCTAGAGCTCAGAAGTCGAGTCCTCTCCCTGGGCACCAGGACATAGAAGCTTCATCAACAGGTACCTTCACGATACACCCAGACCGCAGATTTGGAGCTCGCTGCCTGCGCAGCAGTCTGGGGCAACGTCCTCTGGCACTGAGAGCCTCAGGCTGATCCCGCGGCATTGGCGTCACAGAGGGACTGGCTCGGTCTCGATGGCTAGTTCCCATGCGAGGAAGCTAAGCTAATGCTCCTCCGCGGAGTGTTCGCTAGAAGCTAATCTGCAGCACTTGGATTCGTCCGTTGCCCGCGTCTGCGACAAAGAGCCTTCCGTATGCGTCGATTGCCAGACCTGCTGGGCTCAAGAACTGACCTTGGCCAGTGCCTTCGCTGCCAAGCTCACCGAGCCATTCCCCCTCAGCGCTATACATCGCGATACGGTAGTTGCTATTAACAGTAACGAAGATCTCTCCTCCAGGGGCGACCACAATGCCGTTTGTCTCAATGACACCGCCAGTCAGTGGCCACTGGGCAAGGAGCACACCTTCGACGGAATACCGCAGCACACGGATCACGCTGGTGATGCTCGCGACCACAAGGATGCTCCCCTCTGGATCGGCAGTGATCGCCATCGCTGTTCCTTCACCCGTCCAGGATGCGAGGATTTCTCCGAATGGTCCGTACTTCACGACGCGATAGTTGTTGTTTATGTTGACAGCCACGACCGAGTTCCCAGCACCGTCTACGGCAATCCCACCTAATTCGCCAGTGCCTTGCCACTCGGCTAAGAACTCGCCGTACACGCCATATCTCACAACGCGGTAGTTGTTGTTGATGTTGACAGCCACGACCGAGTTCCCTGCGCTGTCAACGGCTATTCCAGCGGGAATCTCTCCCTCGCGGCCAAACTCCATCAACCCTTCACCTTCGGCGGTGTACTTCACAACGCGGTAGTTGTTGTTTATGTTGACGAAGACCTCTCCTGTTGTTGCCTGAACGGAAATGTGCGCCGGTTCCCCACCGACATACCACTCGGTGACGAACTCCATTCCGGGCTGAGCATGCCCAATGGTGAAAGCAATGCTGATGGCAATCAGCAGCACGCATGGGATCAGCCTCGTTCTCGGACGAATCATGTGCGTCTCCTCTCAAGAGCAGGTTTTGATCAGAGTACCCGACAAGACGGAACTGGGCAAAGGCACCCGAGGGTCAGGCACCCGAGGGTCAAGTCTTGCGATGGAGGGTCAAGTCTTGCGATGCAGCACGGGATCCTAGCGACTGCAAGCGGCTTTCGAAGTCGCCTCCGACCGACTAAGCGACGACGTGGTCCATCCGACACTGAGACGCGTGGGCCCCATGGCAGGTTCGAATTCCCCAGCCTCCAGAGTAATCCATCAATCACTGATGGTATCAGCCTTTCCCGCTCTTCATGGATTCCGCGGTAAGAGTTCGAATTCCTGTATCGATAGACACCGCCTGCGCTTTCGAGTTCGAATCCCCTAGGGTCGCGTGATGCGCATTACACTCGCCCGTTTCCATTGATCCTGGTACTAGCTCCGCTGCTGGACCGATCCGGCAGGGTGAGTCAAACGCGTTCTACAATCAGCACATGTCCCTTCGAGGCATCCAGCCAATTGCCCGTGTTCGATGAAGTAGCTACGATCTTCCCCGTGACTCTCGTACTGGCTGTGCGTGGATCTGACGGTGTCGTAATGGGGTCGGATTCGCGTGCGATCAACAACGGCATGGCGATCGATGGGGTTCACAAGCTCGTGCAGATCGCGAGGAATTGCTGTGTTGGCGTTGCAGAGACAGCCTCGGCAGGAGTCCCGTTCTTGCGGGATGCGGTCCAGGAGATGGGATTGTCCACTGATCGGGTTGCTGATGCTCATGAGGTTGCCCGAGGGCTCGAGAAGGTCCTCAATCGTCGGCTTGATACGGCCGCTGACAAGGAGAAGCGACTCTTGGCGAGTGCCAAGTTCATTCTGGCGGGCTATCTGGGCGGTGGGGTTCGCTCTGTCGTCTATGCTCTCGATGCTCGGCTGGTCGGGAGATTCTTCATCCTGGACCAACCCGAGGGCTTCAACAAGATCGGGCAAGAGAACCTGGCCTCATACTACCTATCTCTTCTGCAACAGCCATTGGACGGTATCCCCTGTGGAGAATTGGCCAGATTGGTGCATTTCATCTTGGCTGAGACATCTGATGCTGCGCCAAGCGTCGCGATGCCGTTCTATCTAGTGCGTGTCGGCGTAGATGGTGTTCACCAACTGGATGCAGCTGAATACGTCACTTCATCGCTCGGGGCGGGAGAGCGCATTCGAGCAATCGTGAAGGCCCTAGCAGGAAGCAGGAACTAGACCCATCCGCTTCGCCTTCTCATGGCGATGCTGGCCTTGACCCTGGAATCGGCCCAGACGCAGAGCTACTGCACACCCAAGCGGAACTCGGGGTCGGGTCTTGCAGCGCAGCACTAGATCCTGGCGATTCCCAGCGTCGCTCTCGTGCTCCGTCGACTCGTCCGTCGGCTTCTGCGCAGAGTGGGGAAAGTAACGCGCTGCGCTAGCGCGGTGGGCTGAATCGAACGACCACCACGTCGCCGTCTTGGACGGCGTAATCCTTGCCTTCGAGGCGGCGTGCGCCGGCCTGGATCGCAGGCTGTTCCCCCCCGTGTTCGATCATCGCTCTGTGAGGGATGACCTCGAGACGGACGAAGCTCTTCTCCATCTCGGTGTGAATCTTGCCTGCAGCGACGGGCGCAGCGTCTCCGGTGCGGCACGTCCAGACGTGAACCTCGCGCTCACCGGCGGTGAAGAAGTCGACGAGACCGAGTTCGCGATACGCAGCGCGGATCACACGCGCGGCGGACGGCTCCCCGAGTCCGAGTTCGGCGAGGAAGACGGGGCGATCCTCAAGCGGCAATTCGCTGATTTCCGCCTCATCGCTTCCGCTGATCGCGACCACTTCCGCGCCGTCCTGCGCGGCGAGAGCATGGAGCGCCCGCACGGACGGGCCGTCGAGCGCATCGGCATGAGACACATTGGCGACGTACAGCACCGGCTTGAGAGAGACGAGCGTGCACTCGCGTACGCTCGTTCGCTGTTGCTGGTTCAGGTGTTGCCGCCGTGCCGGGATCCCGTCGTGCAGTCCTTCGAGCACCCGTTCGCAGTCAGCGACTTCGCGGATCGCATCCTTGTCTCCGGCGCGGACGCGCTTGGCGAGTCGAGCCATCTTGTTCTCGATTGTCTGCGCGTCGGCGGCCATCAGCTCGAGATCGAGGAGTTCCACATCATGGACAGGATCCGGCGCGTCGCCGGACGAGGAGTCGAAGCAGCGGACGACATGAACGAGCACGTCGGCTTCTTTGACGTGGGTCAACAGGCGTGAGCCACGTCCCCCCTCGGCGGCCGAGCCCTCTTCGAGGCCGGGAATGTCGATGATATCGAGCGTCGCGGGCACGACCTTCTTCGGCTGATACAAGGCGACGAGTTGCTCGACGCGGGGGTCCGGCACCTCGACGGTGGCCCGGTGCATCTCGGCACCGTCGAACACCGACGCGCCAGCGGCGGTCAGCGCATTGAACACCGTCGTCTTTCCACAGCCGGGCACGCCGACCAATCCACAACGAAGCGCCATTCGGTCCTGTTCTCCTTTGATCTTGAGTAGGGGAGGTCTGTCGGAGGCGACATGATATCCGGACGCAAGGAGCGTCGCCAGGAGCTCATCGTGCGGATTCCCGTACCGAACATGCGCGGGCCCGACGAAGCGCGGGAGGAGATGCTGCTTCGCGATGAGCTACGGCGAGAGAGCCCGCGACGCCTGGAGAGGTTCAGCGGCTCCTTACAGCGATCGCCCGACGTCTCGAGGATGCCGGGAACGAGGCCAACCATCCGGAGACCAGGCTGGAGCAGGCGTACCACGCGATCCTCAACTGCGCTCTCGTCAGTCTGCGGGCACTTGACCTGCGCCCGACCGATCGCCGGGGCCATCACGTCGTCACGTTGGAGTCGCTGGTCGATACCCTGAGCATCGAACACCACCAGGTTGACTACTTCCAGACCCTACGGCATCTCCGGAACAAAGATCTCTACACCGGCGGCATTCGCGTCAGTGAAACTGAGCGGAGGAGCGTGAGGGTCGGGTCTTGCAGCGCAGCACCAGAGGCTAGCGATTGCAGGCCGCTCTCGAAGGCGCTCACTCACACTCGCCGACAACGATGCCCCATCCAATGCCGAGACGCGCAAGCCGCAGCAGGTTCGAGTCCCCCCAGGCTCCACACCACAGACACAGAGAGAGACTCATCTCGCATCTATGCCTAACCGGCGACAACCTTCCCCGCAACATCGACGGTGAAATCGAGGTGGCCTTGCGGGGCGAACTCGAGCGTCACATCCTCTGCCCCAAACGCCTTGCTGATCGACTGCAGTGTTGCCTTGGCTGAGTTCTGAACCTCTGACTGGAGGCTCCCGATCAGCTCCGAGGCTTGCTGCTCCGCGTGATCTCGCGCAGCTGCTACCAGGCGATTCTTGTCTGCCTCTGTGAACCGACCGCCAACGAAACTGGACACAAGGTCGGGCAAAAGCCACGGGAGGAAGCGAGATCCTTGTTCGTCGTAGAAGCGGATGTCGCGGATGTGCACTTCATGCAGACACGGCGGCATCGCGATGGCGTAGCCGCCCTCTGCCGATTCCTTGATCTGGAACTCCGGCCGGCGCAGCTCGTACCGGAAGTCGATCTCGAACTCGAAGATCATCGCCATCTTCCTTCCCGAGATGGCCCAGCTCAGATACTTCGCTCCGAACTCCCCCACGAGTGATCAGTCTGCGTCACGATCTCCTTCGTGAAGACCTTGAACACAGACAGATGCCCGATTGACCTCATGTGCTGGATCGTCGAATGGATCGACAGGCCAAGGCCCGCTCTTCGACTTCGGAAGAGCGCAAGCAGAGCGACAACCAGGCCAGTCAGAAGCACAGCAATGACGATGACGACTGCAGTGGTCCCCACGGGTCACCTTCCTTGTCCAAGCCGTTGAACAGCGCAGTACTTCGGATACTTGGATGACACACCCAAGTATCGCGGCATGGGTAGGGTCTTCCGAGCCACGCTGCTTGATGACGGGGAGGTCGTCTAGGCTGTGCGAGGTCGATCCGCACGCGATCCCGGGCTGCCGGAGACCTCGAGTCGGACCTACGATCCCTGCAATGCGCATTAGCTCTCGTGAGTGACAACTTGTACGATTGGTCAATGAAGCTTCTGGACGAGAAGTTCAAGCAAGAGCCGATGCGTTTCCTGGCACAGAGTTTCCTAGCCTTCGGGGCCGTGGTCATTATCGCTGTCTATCTCGGGGCTCTCACGAATGGTGCTGTCGTCGTCGCGCTTGGGGCCAGCGCCTTCATTGTCTTCGCTACGCCCGAGCATGACACGGCCCAACCACGCAGCCTGCTCGGTGGACACGCCATCTGCATTGCCATCGGCCTGCTCTGCTCCATCCCTTTCCGATTGGCCTTGCTGCCAAAACTTCAACTTCGGTTGGCCTGATCGCCGCCGCCGCAGTAGGTCTCGCGATCCTCGCGATGACCATGACTGACACCGAGCATCCCCCCGCCGCGGCCAACACGCTCGCCTTTGCGGTTCCCGCGCGCGGGACGGATCACGTTCTATTCATCGCAGCGGCTGTGGCCTCACTTGGCCTCATCCACCGCCTTCTTCGCAAGTGGCTCCGCGACCTCACATAGTATCCGACCGGAGTGTCGAACCTAGGTGGCCCGACCACGTTAACAGGGCGTTGAGGAGATGTCACCCTGTGGCACCAGATGGTGAACGCGTCGTCCCGGTGCGGCAGAGATGTACTGCGTACCCCGGACTGCTCTTCCAGACTGACGTGCCCCTCTCAAATCGGTCCGGAAACGAAACTGGGATCTCGATCAATGAACGGAGGCGACCCCTTGAGGCGGTCTAGACTGGCTCCGAGAGTGAACGTAGTTCGTAGGGTAGATCAATCCTGTGGTAGATTGTCCGCAGGTCGCGGCAGGACTGTCACCCGGACGACCCGCTTGACCCAGTAGCTGCCCGCTGACTCGACACCGTATTCCGCGTTGCTGACATCGCCATCCTCGGGTAGCACCACAAGACGGAAGCCTCCATCCCAAGACGGGACCTCGACCCCGTTCTCAGCGAAGGCGAGGATCACTGGGTATTCCGGATCGTTGATTCGTGCATGCGGAATCGTGATTCGATAGCCGTCCGCGGCCTCAATCTCGAGGGCACTGTAGTCGTTCTCTCGAATCAGGGAGGCGATGGGCACGCCGGAGTAGATCCCCTGGTCACGCCAGTTCCCGTATTGATTCTGCGCACTGCCGGTGCGCGTCAGCCGTTCGGGCATCCTCTTCATCGTGGCAAGCGAGACGGTCCGGATGCCGCCGGCAGAGCCCACAATGTCGATGCTCGGACCCTGCTCGGGCATCAAGGTTAGGACGACGAGAGGTACGAGACAGGCAGCGATCAACAGAACGAAGGCAAGGCGTGCGACGACCTGACGGTTCCAGCGAACGATTCGTGTTAGGGCCATGCGAAGCTCCTAGCAAGCACCACAAGTGCCACGATCAGCCCGCCGCACGCCAAGGCCACGAGGCCTTCCCGCCGGAGCGGAACGCGCGGCGCTGCCGTCCGGCGTCGATGAAGACCAAACGCCCGTCCCTTCATTGACATGGCAATCGTATCAACCCGGATGAGCCCCGAGACAAGGACCGGGACGAAGGTATAGCTTATGGCACGCCGGATGCCACTGAGGGATCGAACCGAGACGCTGATCGCTCTCAGCTGTTGCGCCTCTCGGACGGTGCGTAGTTCATTGCGGAAGAACGGGACGAAGCGCATCGCCAGAATGAGCGTGAAGCCGTATCGATACGGAATTCCCCACCGAATCAGGAGCCCGGCTAGTGCGTCGGGATCGGTCGCCAGCACAAACAGATAGCTCGCCGAGAGGATCAGGCTGAACCGAAGGGCCATGTTGGCTCCGGCCGTCAATCCGCCAGTGGTAATCGGGACGCCTACTCGAAACAGAACCACCCCTTCGCGCAGAGACAACGTTTGGGCAACGAAGAGCAGCCCGGCGAACACCAGCACGAAGCGAAGCGACCATCCCCAGGCGAGAGCCGAACCCGTCGACCAAACCGTCAGGAGGATGACGAGCGCGAGACAGCCGACGCTCAACAGCAGACTGTCACCGGCAAGCGCAGCAAGCACGAGACTCATGAGCAGGAACAGGCAGCTCCCCGGACCTGCAAGGTGGAGTCCGCGATGTCCGGATGAGCGAGCGAAAGGTCCAATCATGGCTCCTCCCAGAATTCGGGCGTGAAGGCCGCCAGGTCGGCCTGCCTCAGCGCGCCAAACACGACCTCGGGCAGCCCTTCGATCGCTTCCTCTCCCAAGAAGAGCAGGCGGTGGCAGAGCGCCTCAGCCATCGGGATGTCATGCGTAACGAGGCACACGATGGCGCCCCGTCGGCTGGCGTGAAGGACTTGCTCGACGATCCATGCGGCGTTTTCGCGGTCCTGACCGATGAACGGCTCGTCCAGCAACAGCAGCCCGTGCTCCGGCCGAAATGCCGACAACACGGTGAGACGTCGCTGTTCGCCCAGACTCAGGGCATGCGGCGGCACGTTCGCCATGCCCTCCAGGCGTGCAGACTGAAGCAGGCCTTCCAGTTCAGCATCATCGACCGGGCCTTCGAGGGCCAGGTCGCGCCGTACCGTCCGCTCGAAGATCTGCTGATGCGGGTGTTGAAACACCATACCCACCGACGTGCCGGCCGGTCGCACAATGTGTCCTTCCTGCGGTTGCTCGAGACCGGCAATGAGGCGGAGCAAGGTGGTCTTCCCGCCGCCGTTCGGACCGATGATGCCCAGAATCGTTCCCGGGCGAACCGAGAGCGTGAGATCATCAAGCAGCCTGCGTTGATAGCCGAATGTCACATGCTCGATTCGAAGAAGATCCGAGGCCGATCGAAGAGGCGGTGGGCCATTCCGTTGAATGGCCCCCTCGCCTCGCGTCAACTGACGGAGGTCTGTGTGGACGCGATCGCGATGTCGTTGGACCAACTGCCCCTGGGTCATGATCCACAGGTCGGGCAACAGAAGCGCAAGCGGGCCGAGCCGATGCTCGACGATCAACAGCGTGCATGAGCGCTCCTGCCTCAATTGAAGCAGCAGCTCGAACAGCGCCTTGGCGCCTGCCGGATCGAGATGTGCCGTGGGTTCATCGAGCAGGATCGCGGAGGGATGCATGGCGAGGATCGAGGCGACGGCCAAGCGCTGCTTCTCTCCTCCCGAAAGGGTCGGGGTCTCGCGATTCGCCAGATGGGCGATATCCATGCTCCCCAATGCCCAAGCGACGCGACTGTCGACGTCTGCACGGGACAGGCAGAGGTTCTCCGGACCGAACGCAACCTCGGAGCGAACTCGTAGCGTACACACTTGTGCGTCGGGGTCCTGTTGTACCAAGCCGATGACAGGGGCGAGCCGCGAGGGGTCGAGGGAGGCTCTCGGACGCCCATCAAGGAGTACCTCGCCGTGCACGTCGGCCTGGATCATGTCTGGGATGAATCCGGCCAGAGTGCGCAGCAGGGTTGTCTTCCCGCAACCGGAAGGGCCAGCAAGAGCGATCGTCTGGCCGCCGTCGATTTGGGCCGAAAGGTCCTGGATCGCCGATCGGTTGCGCCCGGGGAACCGGACGGTCAGGTGTCGAAGCTCGACGGCTGGGACATCAGCGGACGACAAGGCGTCTCACCCTTTCAACCCAATACGATCCGTCGTAGATCGCAGCGACCAGCCGCAGGCCGCCTTCGTCCAGCGTGAGTAGCAGTCGGTCGTCGGACAACACGTCGGCCCACGGGATCTCGATCTCGTATCCATCGGCCGCAATGACGCGCACGTACGTCGCCTCCTCCTCGGGCGCGGCACGAATCACCACGTCCCGCAGTAGCGGTCCCGAGTACTCGCGTTCGGGAATCGTGGTGACACTCCCACGCAACTCGGCCTGGATCGTCGCAACCTCCCCGTCCCACTGTGAGACGTAAACGGTATAAGGGGACGTCACGGCCCCTTCGATGCGAACGGCATCCGCCGGAGCGAACGGCTCGTACACGCCGATGTAGTAGTAGCAGGCACCAGCGAGTCCGACAAGAACGATGCCCACGGTCACCACGTGACGCCGCCAGTTCCATCGCTCACGCCGCGACGAGGAGGGCTCGAGACGGATCAGATTGGAGGACAGCAGAAGCCGGCGCAAATCCCAGGCGAGGTAGCCGCCGAATGAGGCGCCCGAGATGAGAGCCAGACTCGCCATCCCAAAAAGGACAGGGATCGGGATTCCGCTGAAGTAGATTGCCTGAAAGATGAACACGTTGGACGCCGAGGCAACGCCGCCAGCAATCATCATGACGCTCAGCCGCCGGCGGGCCGTCATGCTCATGCCCACGTCGACGAACAGCCCTTCTATCACGGACACCAGTACGATGACGATACCGTGGGTTCCGCCCGAGAGAAACTCGACCAGTCCTTTGATCAAGCCGGTCAACGTTCCTGAGCCGAATCGGCCGATGATGGCGCGCGCCAGCAATGGCCACAGCACGTGCACACCCGCGATCAGCTGCCCCGCCCCAAACGGAACGCCGAACAGCCGGTTGATGAGGTTTCCCAGATAACCGATGTAGGTCGATAGAACGCCGCCAACGGCGGACAGCAGTGCCACGAGCACGAGGTCACGTAGATCCAGCCTCGGTGACCTCGCACTCGTCAACTTCATGCCTCGCCCATCTTAGAGATCGAGCAGGATCTCGCTGAGGAACTTAACGGAGCGAAGCTTCAGATCTACCGGAAGCTCGACGGAGTCGTCGAACACGAACCGCATGTATCCGTCGGACGACGGGTCGAGAAAGGCGCCATCCTTCTTGAAGGCAACGACAAAGCGATCGTCGCGAGCGACCAGATCGGACGTCACGGTCTGTGTGTAGCCATCCGAGGCCACGAGGTTGATGGCGTAGGCAGTCTCCGCCAGATCATCGTTGAAGTCGCCGTCGTTGTAGTGGATGCCTTCTTCGACCGCCGGGAACACGCCGTCATCGACGTAGGCCAGCAGACGCCACAACGGCAGCCCGGAATACTGATTCGTTTCCCCTTTGCTCGTGACTGACACGGTCGCCGTATGGCAAAGACAACCGACACCCGACTCCAGTTCTCCGCGCAGGAAGGTTCGTTCACCAATGCCGACAACCCTCAACGAGTACTCCTCGTAGACGCCAAGGACCTCGATCCGTTCAACCATTTTTGCGGACAGCGAACTGGCGAAGTGAGGATTGTCGTCGCTCACCTGTACGATCCGGAAGTACCCGGGGTCGAACGGCATGTAGGCGCCGTTTTGCAGGTAGGCGAGGATCCAGGTTCCCGTGCTAGTGTCCTGGAACAGGTCGGCGGGGTAGTTCATCGAATAGCTGTCGGCCGCCGTCACGCGAACCGTGGCATCGCCCCCGACATTGCCGATCAGCGTCGTCATCGGCACACCGGCGTAGATAGCAGTGTACTCCGCATCAGACGAGGTGGTGAAGGTTCCCGATCCGGTCAGCGTGTCCATGACTTCAACGTCGTCTAGCGTGTAGGCGAAGGTCTCTTCGCCTCGAACTACTGTGAGTGACGCGCTTTCAGGCCGACTCGCCACTTCCAAAGACGCGGCCTCGGGCAAGAGCGGTAGATCCTCGCCGCTGTAGTCGGGGACGAGATACGCAACGCCCTTGACCATCAGTCCCGTCGTGGAGAGTTTGTCGCCGAAGTAGTGCGCAAGTTCCGAACCGAGTGTGGCCAACATGTCCTCGTTGCTGAAGGCCTCGTCCTCAGGCAGGAAGAGCAGCATCGGCGCGTCTTCCCAGTCGTCGCCGGACTCGCCATCTCGTTCCGTCGCCAGAATCGGGATTCCGGCGGCCGTATCACCGAGGAGGACGGCAACCGGCAGCGACTTGTACCACCCGTCGACAGCCACTACTCCCCAGGCGGTTGCTTCCTCGAATCCACCAGCGGCGGTCAGGATATCTCGAAGTGCGACGCCTTTGTAGGTGTGCGGATCTTTCCAATTCGCCGTTCCGTCGTCCACGGCCGGACCTTCGTAGGCGACCGTTCCTTCGAGCGACGGGAAGCCTCCCAGCGGGACCTCAACGAATCCCGCATCCGTTTGCACGTAGACCGAGAGCGCTTCCTCGGCAACTGCTACCGATCCGACGGCAAGTAGTGCCAAGAACATCCACATGCCCAACTGCCTGGCTCTGTTCATTCCAGTCTGCCCCTTTCGTCTTATTGCGCCTCGCTCGATATCGCCACAGGAGAAATCGCAACGTGGATCTCCGCATCTGGATGTAATATCGGCGCTGTATCCTTCGTTCTCATCACCAATGCGTTCAATTCAATGTCCCCGACCACGAGAATGAGATTCAGCAATGCCCCGGTCGTACGGATCTTGCGGATTCGAGCGCGAAACACGTTGTAGGACGCTGCCAGGAGCTGATGCGGGTCGCTGGAGAACACGTAGATGGATTCCGGAGGGATCACCACCCGGAAGTGTTCCGCGTCCGAGAATGCCACGAGGGTCCAAGTCAACGAACCCAGCTTTGCCGTACAGCCTGCTCCTTCTCTGGAAACCACCTGAACCGTGAACTCGTTCCTCAAGCTTGCCCGGCTCTCGTGGGGCGCGTACTGGGCAAAGGTCTCCGCTCGCTTGGCCTGCTGCAGTCGTTCGGCCCATAGCATCTGCTCCACAGCCTCTCGCGGCATCCCCACCGAGACCAGCAGATCCACGAGATTCAGTGAGAGGAGTTCCGCCAGCCGGCGAATCGCGAGTAGACCAGGAGCGGGGCGTATTCCGTGCTCCATGCGGGACAGGCGAGAGTAATCGACTCCGGATTCCGCAGCCAACTGCCGTAGGCTCATTCCTTTTTCTATCCGAGCCTTGTGGAGAATATCGCCGAACCGCATTTTTGGCATGCCCAGAGCCTAGTCGTTGTGTTGCCATTTGTCAACACTCCATGAAGAGAAACTCCTGAATCGCACGAGGCGGCGCTCCATTACCAGAAGGCGCAGATACCGAGAACGCCACTGTGGAATTGCCGGGACGATCCCGAAGACGTGACCGCGACTACATCCGGTGACCTGCCCCGGAGATCGCTCCGGAGACGGAACTAGAAATCCAGCTGCCCGTTAATCTCAACACGATCCACTTGTTCGATCCTCAGACTGAAGAGCCGTTGGTGTAGGATCCAATCGACCAGATCAGCGCGGCCACAAGACGCAGGTCAAGTCCGCTGAAGCCTTGCAGTTATCGATGGAGACCGCGGATCAGTAGGAAGCCGACGATCGCCGCACCCAACAGCCCCATCAAGACGAGAAGCCAGGTTGAGATCGCGAGGGCAGGCGCGTCCGCCGGCAGCTTGAACGAGTCAAGCAGATGGCCGTCCGTAAGCTGAAAAGCGTCATCTTCGGCTTGAGCGACAGAGACCGCCTCCACGGCAAGGCCTTCGAGAGAAGCCTCCACTCTCAAGTAGAAGTTGTATCCCTCGGTCGCAACCCTCGATCCATCTACGAGGATATCGGCAAGTTCGCGGGGGACTGCGCCGCCGCCACCGACAATGAGGTAGGTTATGCCATCCCGCTCGATTCGCTCGTAATTGTGGGCGTGACCGTTGATTACCAGATCGACGCCTGTGTCCACGAAGATGCGACGGAAGATCCTCTCAAGGCCGTAGCCATTGCCATGATAGGCATCCGATGAGTACACGGGATGATGGAACATCACGATCTTGTGCGGTTCAGGGCCTGAAAGGTGCTGTCTCGCCCATTCCTGTTGTGCGATGTAGTCGGTCGCCTGGGTCACGTTCGTATCGAGCCCGACCACGACTACGTCGCCCCAATGAAGCGCCCACCACCTCTCGTCTTGCTTTCCGCCGCCCGGAGGGTGGGCGAAGCCGTCATAGTAAGAATGGTGGTTTCTTTCGTGATTCCCGAGCACCGGGATGAAAGGAGCACGGAGCAGCATGCTACCGAACGACGCGAACCAATGGTCCCAGTATTGGGCCGCAGGACTCTCTACGATGTCCCCGGCGTGAAGAACGAAATCAAACGGCGTTTGATCCGCTGCAACAGCATTTCCTACCACGGCCAAGCGGTTGTCGCCCTCCCACTGCCACTGCGTGTCGGACACGATCGCAAACGACACCGTCTGCCCGGTGGGAGGCTCAGTGACAAAGTGCCCCAGCGCGCTGGCCACGTCTCTCTCGTCGCCCTCCGAGCCGTCGAGCACGACTCGATACACGTATTCCGTGTCAGGTTTAAGAGATTGCAGAACGACGTGCTCGGTCTGCAAAGCGGAGCCACTCTCGATCAAGGGTGCATCGACTGAGTAACTGAACGCTCCAGAAATCTCGTAGTCCGATAGAAGGGAGTACTCGGCTCGCGCAGCAATCCTTTCGGAACTGAGCCAGCTAATGGCGATCGAGTTTGCGGAGGGCGCTCCGGAGTAAGGACCGTGAACAAAGGATGCGGCCGAGGCTGCGAAGCCCAGCAGGCAGGTGAACAAGATTCCCAGGGTAGTTCGCATGCCGGCTCCCTGCTTCTGGTGAGATGAGATGCACTTGCGTCTGCCTGTTGCAGGATACTGCAAGAGAACGACAGCGCCCACCCCGGGGTAGGCTGACCTTCACCCAGTGATTCGGTCCAAACTAGAGTGTCCGAGCCGCCGGTTCTGACCCTGTCGCTTCCACGGGACACATGGGGAAACTCGCAATCCCCAAGAGGCCTAGCGCAATCAGCATGAGATCGAGTCAAGACATTGAGCGCCACAGGGCAACGCACGAACGCGTTCTACAATCAGTCCCCCAGGCTCCAGAACGACCCTATTCTTGCGATTCTCGATGCGGGGTTTCCCGTTTGCCACATGCGTCTCACGCCGGAATCCTGCTCAGAACTCGATTCGATGTCCTCTCCCTACAACAGTCATCCTTCTCACTTGACATCCGCTTCACCCTGGGCGCGGTCTCCTGCTATCCTCTCCCACAAGGAGGTCGCATGCGATCACTGGTCTGTTGTCTGAGCGTGCTTCTTGTGCTCTGCTTCGTGGCCCGCGCGGGGGATACGTCAGCTCTGTACCGAGGAGTGAATATCACACTTGCCGGTGTGGAACAACAACGATCTGACAGTTGACGACTTGGCGACGCGTCTCGACGTGAGCGTTCCGACGGTGTCGCGTCACCTCCAGTTGCTGCGCATGTAGAACCTCGTCACGTTCACTTCAAGATGCCCAGACCCGCTACTATGAGGTCAACGACAAGGAAATCGCGAAGCGAGTTGCGGCGTTTCTTCAGGATCTGGCTATCACGCTCCCCGATGCATGATGGCTGGAGGAGGAAGACGCTATGGGATTCGGCGTGTGTGTGGCTACGTGGACCCGGTTGCTGCCCTTGTGGGGAGCACAGGCAACGCTTTCAGGCATCGATTGAAGGCGCTCATGGTTGGGTCTCGACCACGGAAGCCGGCGCAGATCATCGTCGACACACCGCTCAGCGCAATACAGCCGCCGCCTTGGACACGCGGAGCCGTGCTCGCAGTCAAACGAGTCCTGATCGTCGCGTTCCCTCGAACGGGGGAGGGCAAGGACGATCCCCGGATGTAAGTGGCTTTGTCTGATGAGGAGTGAGGTGCCATGCGAATACGAAGTGTCGTGATTCTCGTGCTTCTTCTTCTGTTCCTGGTTGTCGTTGTGCAGAACACTAAGGTTGTCTCCGTCCGCCTGCTCTTCTGGGATCTGGTGATGTCTCGCATCGTCCTTCTGGCTTTGAGTCTGGCAGTCGGCGTGATCGTCGGCTTCCTCCTCCGCCGGCCGTGGCGAAAGCGTGAGCAGTACGCTCGAGCCAAGCGTCCACCGGGAGGCAGCGGCTAGAGCGCCCGGCCTCGGAATGGTGTTGACACATCGGACCTCCTCGCAGCTTTCTTCGCGTGCGGCACCCCAGAGAATCCCGGAGAGCGTCTGCCCCTGGTCCGATAGCTTTGGTGCGGCGGCCGGAAGCCGTGGAACTCGATGAAGCAGGCAAGCGATGCTTGGAGGAACTCGGGCTCAGGTCCTGCACTGCAGCACCGAGATCTGGTGACTCCATGCAAGCTTGAGGCTACCGGGCCGGAGAAGGAGCGGCCGCGAGATCCGCGCCGAGGCGCATCGCCTCTTCCGTCAGGCGTTCGTTCTTGGCAGCATCCCCAGCGGCGTGGGCGGATCCGTGGACGGTCCGCATCCAGCTCGCCTTCCGGGCGAACGTATCGTGGAAGCAGCGCATGGCCGTCGCGGCGCCCGAGCTGAACTGGTCCTTCGCCCCGTAGACGACGATGACTCCGAACCGCTTCCCCGAGAGGGCGTTTCCGTCCCCGCTGCCGAGGGCGTACAGCCGGTCAACAAGGAGCTTCGTCTGCGCGGTCATGTCGTAGCTATAGATCGGGGTGGCGATGAGGATCGCGTCAGCTTCCCGAAGCTTCGGATAGAGGCCGGTCATGTCGTCTTTCAGAATGCATTCGGCGTCGACGGACTCTCGGCATACGTCGCAGCCTTCGCAAGGGCGGATCGCGAGGTCCTGCAAGAAGATCAGATCGACGGACGCGCCGTTGTCGCGCGCCGCAGCGGCGGCACGCTGTGCCAAGAAGGCGCTGTTTCCGTCCTTGCGCGGGCTTCCGACGAGGATGAGAAGCTGGATGGGATTACTCATGATGCCTCCGTTCGTTCGAGATGGAGAGTATTGCGAACGTGAAGGCGCTGCAAGGACCCTAGATCGGAAAGCATCGTCCGCTTCGTCGTACCGCGCAATCCGGCAGCGTTGCGTCAGGAGGTGTTGACAGAGACATCGGGGGACTCGGCCTTCGCGAGTCCCGACGGCGGGACCCAGCGGCCGAAGATCGTCGTGGACGGCGAGGAAGTCGATCCCGAGTCGCTCGGCCTGGACGAGGAGAAGGTGCTTCAGCTGGCAGGGACGATCTCGAGCATCACGGTAAAGGCGGTCAAACCGTAGGTCGAAGGCGCCCGGCGGTGAGATCGCGTCGAGCCTCGTTCCTCGATGCCTGATCCACGACAGAGTCTGGTGCAGATCCGGCTCGGAAGCTAGCGTCGTGCGAATCTCAGCGCTGCCTCTTCTTGCCTGGCGGGGTTGAGTCATTCGCCGGGGCACTGGTTGTGGTACTTCAGCGGATGCCCGCAGATCGGACATCGTTTGTGGAATGGCTCCACGTTGCAGAGGAGAAGCAACGTCATGAGCCAAGTGAGTGACAGGAGAAGCACCCGGTCGAATGCGGAGGGCGAGCAGATCCTGCACTCCCGGCATCTTCCCGAACGCGATCTACACTCAGTAGGATCCAAGGCTCCACGGCTTTCCCACTGCAGTGTTTTCTGCCTCCCGCTTTGCCAGCTCGGCTCCGCGCGCTCTCGTGCGGCAGTTGAGTCCTCGGGCTTGACGCCCCGAATTGGGCCCCGGTGTCCCCGTGTCACACGGACACCGGGAGGGGACTGGCGCCCTCGCCCGTGTACCCTCGTCGTGATGGCGGCATCACCGACGCCGTTGACGATGACAACGATGAAGAAGAAGATGACGGCTGTTAGGACAAAGAGAAACAGCGGACGGCGCTACGCCGCTGAGCGATGGACGACAATCTTGATAGGCAATATCGCTCGCAACTGAGTTGCCTGCGAATCGAATGTGCTTGAGGAGAGCGGCATGTCCCCAACGATGAAGTTCAGTCCCCGAGAGCTCATGGAGAAGGCCATTGAGGTGATGCGCGATTCCTTGTGCGAGCCTCGTGACGATGGCAAGGCGAATCCACGGGTGGGTGCGGTGCTCTGGAAGGCTGACGGGGCAGTCGAAACAGGATGTCGAGGAGAACTTCGCCACGGAGATCATGCTGAGTACACGCTACTCGAGAGGAAGAACCGAGACACCCGACTCGATGGCGCCATCCTCTTCTCCACGCTTGAACCTTGTGCTCCAGGGGCACGTGCGCATCCCAAACTCTCGTGCGCCGAGCGAATTGTCCTCGCGAGGATTTCGGAGGTTTGGGTCGGCATAGAAGATCCGGATCCCGCCGTAGATCGCAAAGGGATCAAGTATCTCCAGGACCACGGCGTGGAGGTTCGCATGTTCGACCGGGATCTTCAGGAGATCATCCAGAAGGAGAACGAGGAGTTCATTGCCCAGGCCCTGGAACGCGCCGCAGCGGCGGAAGAAGAGGTGGAGCAGGTCGTTCTCTCTGAGCTTGAAGCGCCAGCGGTCGGCTCGCTGTTTACCGACTTGTCGACTGAAGCCCTGACGGAATACCGAACACGAGTAGGGATTGAGGATGATGTGACCTCCCAGCCGTTCATTCGGCGACTCACGCGCCAAGGGCTTGTGCAGATCGAAGACGGGAAGGCTACTCCATCGGGTTTCGGCCTTCTGCTGTTCGGACAGGAACCGCGCGTCGCGATGCACCAGGCGGGCCTGCTCGGCACGATCAACTATCCCAATGGCACCGAGGAGACGCGGGACTTCGATCAGTCTCTTGTCTTGATCCCTGATCTGGTCGAGGAGTGGCTGAGGAACAAGCTTCCGAGCGTGAGCAGCAGAGATCAGATGCGCCGTACAGAAATCCCCGCACTGCCGTTCAAGATGGTCCGTGAGGCCGTCGTCAATGCACTTGTCCATCGCGACTACGACATTGCGGGAGCGAAGTGCCAGTTGATTGTCGATGAGCATACGGTTGTGGTCATGAGCCCCGGACCGCCACCTTCGCCGATCACAGTGGAGCAACTCCAATCCTTCAATGCGCCGATGCTTAGCAGAAACCCAGGGCTACACTACGTGTTCGCGAGGATGGAGCTGGCGGAAGAGCGCGGGCTGGGGATCAAGTCGCTGAAGGCACAGGCCGAAAAAGCGGGGTTGCCTCTCCCTACGTATTCGTGGGAGGCTCCGTACCTCACCCTCACAGTCTATCGAAGCGTGGCCGGTGCGGCTCGTTCGGCCGGAAAAGAGATTCTTGCCTTGCTCAGCCCTGCTGAGAGAGCTGGCTGGGAGTGGCTTGCGGCGCAAGAGGTTGTCTCATCGACTGAATACGGTGTAGCCATGAGCATTCCCAATCGGACCGCGTTAAATCATCTCAAGCGAATGACGGAACTTGAGCTGTTGGAGAAGACAGGCGGCGGCTCCAAGACGCGCTACAAGGTCATCCGCTCGTAAGAGCTCGGCTTGACATCTCGCCAATCACTCCACCAGATTGGCGGGATTCTGACTCTCGGAGACGCTGGTCAGGCTATCCCGCCAAACATCCCGCCAATCTGGCGGGATATTCGTCTCTAGTCGCCCCTGCACTCGGAATCCCGACGACTATCCCGGCAAAGCGTCGGGATTCTCATCTGCCTAGTCACAAGGCTTACCGTGATCGCCAATGGTCGAGAGCCGCGCGGTTCTCCACACCGGATGCTCGCGAAACGTTGCGGAAGCTTCACCCGGACATCCAGCCGGGCAATGTGTCCGAACAGCCTGCTCCAGAGGCGCACGTGCCTATCCAGCCATCTATCCGGGCATCGTGTCCGATTCCTCGGTTGCAGGCGGTGGACGAGCGCCAGAAGAGAAGCAGTTGACCATGATGTGGATATGAGGCCCACTGCAGCAATCCACCGCGTAAGACGCTCCCAGCGGTCCAACCCGGGCAATCCCGACACGAATCACGACAATCTGTCGCGATTCATGTTGATCGCAGAGCGTGCCTACGCCATCCCGCCATCTATCCCGCCAGAATGGCGGGATAGCGTGTGGGCGATGGTGCCAGAAACACGGATACCCGTCAAAGAGAGCCCACTTGATGCGTCACCGGGGCCCAGAGCTGAAGGCCTCGCAAGAGATGACATCCGACACGTCCGGGAACTGCCTGCGCCTTGCCTGACGGAGTCGTCTCATTCGCCGGCGCGCTTCTTGTGGTACCTCAGCGGATGCCCGCAGATCGGACATCGTTTGTGGAATGGCTCCACGTTGCAGAGGAGAAGCAGCGTCATGAGCCAAGTGAGTAACAGAAGAAGCACCCGGTTGAATGCGGAGGGCGAGCAGATCCTGCACTCTCGGCATCTTCCCATGCTGTCTCTCTTCCTGCCCCAAGCATCCACGGCTTGCTCCGGCGCCCCTCCTCCCTGAGTAGGTGGCGACCAACGCTCACGCGTTCTTCAGGCTGCGCGCAATCTCGGCCAAGCTCGGTCTCTTGCCGTACATCAGCATCTGCATCCTGAACAGCTTCGTCGAAACGAAGAGCCCCGCGATGATCGACGCCACCAACGCTCCGATACTGACCAGAATCTGCCAGACAGGGATGTCCGAAACGCCGAGTCGCAACATGACCTGCACGGGGCTGGTGATCGGGAGTACTGATAGCACGACCCAGATGGGGCTGTTCGGGAAGGCAACCAGCAGCGAAGCGAACCAGAGCGGGATGAAGCTCGCCATCGTGTAGATCATCGAAAGCTGGCTTCCCTCGCGGGCATTGGGGCTGATCGCACCGATCCCGATCGAGAGGACGGCGAATAGCAGATAGCCCAAGACGAAATAGACAACCCCCAGGACGAGGAAGCCACTCGGTATCTGGATGTCGCCCAGCGCTCCACCCAAGACGGATGAGGCCAAGTTCAGCAGCAGAGGCATGGAGATCAGCCACACCAAGACTTGCAGCAATCCCGCGATGCCCAGCGCCAGTACTTTGGCAATGAGAAGCTGCCGAACAGAAACCGAGGAGAACAACACCTCGATGAGGCGGCTCTCCTTTTCCTCTCCCAATCCGTTGATTAGCGACATCGAGCCCAGCATGAGAGCCAAACTCAGCAGAAGGGCAAATACGGCCGGGATGACGACATTGCCGATGCTGTTCTGTTCGGCTGCCGGTTCACCCGTCTCGGTGATGCGGGTGGCCTCGAGGTTCAGAGGAGAGACAACCAGCGTGATGATCTCCGGCGGCACATCACCTTCTAGGAGATTCCAGGTCAGGAAGCTCTTGATCATGGCGACCTTCACCGGAGAGGTACTGAGCTCCTTCTCAAGGGTGTATCGCTGAACGGTTCCCGAGGATATGTGGTCGGCGGGGATGACAATGTACTCCTCGATCTGGCTCCTTGCCAGAGCCGCCGTAGCCTCTTCCTTCGATGCAAACGGGACCAGTCTGACGAAGCCTTGAGCGGTTTGACCGTCGAAGATCCCGACTTCATCGACAACCCCGATGGACGTGAGTCCCGGCATCGAGGGCTCGGCGACGTTCGATGTCAAGGCAAGGATCCCGATGCCCAACAGGGCGAGTGCGGGCACGATCAAGGTCATGATGATGAAGCCGACGCGTCTGATCGTGACCAGAAACTCGTGCTTGAACATCAGAGTTGTCTTATGCATGCGTCTGCCCCGCGATCCTCAGGAAGATGTCGTTCAGAGACGGTGTCGTGATCTCGAAGCGGCGGATGCTGAGTCCTCTGTCGCGCAACTGGTCAAGAATGCTCTGAGGCGAGGCATCCGGCGCCAAGATCAATTCGACGGCTCCGCTGCTGGATTTCCTGTCCACCACCCCCGTGAGTTCACCGGGTTCTCCGTCGACCTCCACCTGAACGGAATGCTCGCGGAATCGCTCTCGTGTTTCCCTCAGCCCCCCATACAGAACGGATCGACCCTTATCGATCATCAGGACACTGTCGCAAAGCTCTTCGACGTTGTTCATCTGGTGCGTGCTCAGGATGATCGCTTTGCCTTCATCCCTCAGGGTCCCGACGATCTGCTTCATGAGGTCCGTGTTGACAGGATCCAGGCCGGAGAAGGGCTCATCCAGGATGATCAGCTCCGGACTGTGAATGATGGTGACAATCAGCTGGACGACTTGCGCCATCCCCTTGCTCAGCTCTTTGATCTTCTTCTTTCGACTCTCGAGCATGCCGGTCCTTCGAAGAAGCTCGTTCGCTTCCTTCTCGGCGGTCGCTTTGTCCATTCCCTTCAACGTGGCGAGGTAGAGGATGAGATCGATGGTAGCGAGGTTCTTGTACAGCCCCTTCTCCTCGGGGAGGTAGCCGATTCGATCCTTGTCGGATTCATTCATCCGATGCCCGAAGACTTCGACTTCACCCGAGTCGGGCTTCATGAAATCCAACACCACCTTGATGGTGGTGCTCTTGCCGGCTCCATTGGGCCCGATCAGACCCAGGATCTCTCCGGATTCGACGGAGAACGTCAAGTCACTCACCGCGGCTTTGCCGGCGTAGGACTTGTGTAAGCCTCGTACTGCAACCACTGACATAGGTCAGGTCCTCTTTTCTGGTCCCGCCACAGGACGTGCGCGTCGCTGCCCGGGGCAGTCTAGTCGACTTCGACGTGTTGCCGCAACGGGGTCGCGGGGACATCGTGCGAATCACCCATGCTGCCGGAGCACGAGTCTGCTCTGGGCATTGCGACACGCATCCCTGACTTGCCCTGAGAAGCGCCAATCCTCACTACGCTGCAGTTCAGTGGCATTGGCGTTGGCCAACGCGGAGGCCTTGATCGCGCATTCATGCACGCCGGGCCTCAGTCAATCGATAGGGTGCCCCGCGACGGAGGCGGATCTTGTCGGCAACCACGAGGAGACGGGCAAGACACAGCGAGGGTCGCAGCTGTTCGTCAGCCGATGGCTTCGCTGGCGGGCGGAGCGGTCGCTGCGTGACGCCGCCGAATGATCCGCCCGACGAGCATCACGAGGAACATCCCCCGGAAGCCGATCATTGGCACGAGCCCGCCCGCGAGGACCGGACCAAGCAGCCCACCGAGCCCGCGCGACGACTCGTAGAGGCCGAGCATCTGGCCTTGCCGCTCGTACGGCACGAGGTCGCCGATGTGCACGGTCGCTCCGACGTGAATGGAGCTAAACGAGAGGCCGAGCGTCATGTAGCCGAGAATCATGCCGTAGATGTTGGGGAGGATGACGAAGCTGCACGACGTAAGGATCGACAGCGCGAAGCCAAGCATGAACACGCGACGACGCCCAATGCGATCGGCCAGCCAACCAAACGCGATCAGAGCGAGAACTTGCGTCAGCGTGTTCAACGATGCGACGACCCCCATCACGCTGGGAGGAATGCCCAGCGTGTCCATGTAGATGTAGAGGAGCGCGAACGCACCGAACACGGCCATCTGGCGGAGGGCCAATGCGAAATAGAGATCTCCGAGTCCATGGGAGAGCGCTTCCTTCCACGCGTTGGAGCGCGGGGCGCGCTGCACCGGATTCTCGACAGGAAGACGCGCGATGAACACCAACGCGAAGAGGGGGAGAACCCCAGCCACGCCGAGGGCGGCGCGGAATCCGAGCCATTCCAGAACCACGCCAGACGTCGCCGCGCCGAGCGCGAACCCGAATGCACGAGCCGATCCGACATAAGAGAGGTTCTTGCCTCGCCGCTCCGCTTGGCTCGATCCCGAAATGATCGCGATCGTCACGGCCCCAAGCCCGGTGAAGAACAAAGAGCGGGCAAAGCTTGTGCCCAGAATGACGCTCGTCGGCGGAAGGAAGACGAGAAGCCCAATCGACGCTGCCAACCCGATGACCAAGAGATAGAGCAGCCGCTTGCGGCGGACATGATCGGAGATCGGTCCCCACATCAATCCGCCGACGAGCATGCCCGCGGCGTTGATCGTGGCGACCATGCCGATCCAGAATGTCGGAACGCCTCTCGACTTGAGGAAGAGCTGCAGAACCAACCAGAGGAAGTGAACCGAGGCCGCGAGGAAGACCATTGAGCCGGCAAGAGAAATCGCCCGGCGACGTCCACCAGGCTGCTGCTGTGACGAGGGCTCCACAGTGTAGCAGAGGGTATCGCGCGGTTCCTCCCCGATCCAGGAACGCGCGCTCAAAAGACTCGACGCGCTCGGCCTTTGGGGCGTCAGGCGGCGGATTCTTCGGTAGCTTGGCTGGATGCTGTGACTAGCCCGATTCAGAGACGCGCGAAAGTCGCTCGATCGCGCTGTCGATGTGTTCGATAACGAAAGGGACCGTTTCGCCAGGGCGAGCTTCCAGCAGCCGAGGCATCGCGCCTGGGTCGCCAATCGAGCCAATCATCATCGCCGCCCGCCAGCGCACTTCTGCAGAGGGGTCGCTACCGACTGCGCCCAGAAGCGCGTCAAGAGCCTCGGCCCCTCCAATCCGTCCCAGGGAGAGCGCGGCCTCCTTTCGGACGTTTTCTGATCCTTCTTCGAGCACGGGAATCAGAAGGAGGACGGTCTCATCGATCCACACGCGGCCGAGAGCGTTTACGGCCTCCCACTGTCGCCAGTCCGATGCTGTGATGCCTGTGTGCAGTATAGGAACTGCGTCGCGAACCTCGAAGAGACTCAACGTCACGGCGCAATTCCAGGCGATTGCAGGATCATCAACCTCGGCCAATCCCGCAACCAAGCGTGGGATGACGGAGCCATCATCCAAGTTCGTGATCGCCCAGTTCGACCGCCATCGGACGTGGACGTCAGGGTCGCTGATCGCAAGGAACAGGACGGCATCAGTCGCCCGCAGGTCTCCGAGCGTGCCAAGCAGGTTCACCGCTTCCCACCGCAGGAGCGCGCTGCTCGAGGTCGTCGCGTCAATGAGAGAGGGGACTGCCGCCGCCCCCAGCGACAGCAGTCCCTCCCTGGCTTCGTTTCGTTGGTTCGACTCTGAGCTTGAGAGCTGCACAACCAGCGCTTCGACGGAGTCGTCTGATGAGAGCTCCGGGATTGC
>Ga0208905_1000326_pt1 | contig 24419 bp, 26 predicted proteins | sample AntAceMetag02UKS_FD_184776 | JGI IMG/M metagenome (GOLD analysis project Ga0208905, IMG submission 184776) | Saline lake microbial communities from Ace Lake, Antarctica - Antarctic Ace Lake Metagenome 02UKS (SPAdes) (version 2) | ecosystem: Environmental > Aquatic > Non-marine Saline and... | reverse complement strand
ATATACTGATAAGATTTTAATTGGCTATTTTATGGGAAATGCCGATGTAGGCATATATAGTATTGTATTTCAATTTACTATAGCCGCCACATTACCCACCCTCGCTCTTCAGACAACGCTCTACCCAAAATTCAGCAACATGTCAGCAACAGGCGCCTCCGAAAGAATATCTCCGCTCCTCTCCCGGGCTTTCACCTACTCCCTCATCCTCGCAGTCCCCGTCTGCATCGGCGGATGGCTCTTAGGCGAACGTCTCCTCTACTTCTTCTATGGTTCAGACTTCTCATGTGGTGCCCCGGTACTCACTATCATCCTGCTGGTCCAGATCTTCAACGTCTTCATGTTCCTCCAGACCATGACCTTAAACGCTGTCAACAAACCAAAACTCGCATTCTACGTAACAGCCATAGCAGCCACCCTCAATGTCATCCTCAATCTTATACTCATTCCGCTTTTCGGCATTATCGGGGCAGCACTTGCCACACTTTTCACCATGGGACTGAATGCCATACTCGCTTATGTCGCCCTGAAAAAACATGTTCCCGTGCATATCGAAAAAAAACCGACTCAGCACATTCTTGCTGCCGCTGTTTTGATGGCAATCAGTATCATTCTTTTCCGGGCAGTAGTCCCCCTCACCAATGTATTCTTTGTTCTTCTCGTAGTTGGTGCTGGAGCAGTCATCTACTTTTTTATTCTGCTCAAAATTGACACCGGCATTCACGATGAACTGAAACATCTCACAAGCCAGTTCGGACTTGGAAAACTCTGGCCGAACTGGCTATAATATAAAACCTCAGTTTGCCACTTCACTTAAATCCCTTATATCCAAGTATTTGTAAAAGTATCTCCCTGAAACTATTCACTTTGGGCTTGAATTTCAGACGATACTGCCATTCGGACAATAGAACTTGCATTTTACCCACAAATATAACGCAACTATCAAATTCAAACCTGACTATTTTGGATATTTTACGGGCATAAAGTACCTATATAGACCAACTGTCAAAGTTGGGGATTAACATGGGAAGTTCCTGACCACTTAAAACAATATATCAAAGAAGAGATTGTTTCCTAATAGGAAAATTTAAAAAAATTATCAGACTGAACTTTAAAATTTTTTCTCTTCTTTTATGTGAATTCCCGGATACTGGTATACCACGAATAAGTCCTACTCAGACCGTCATCAAATCCCGTTTCTGCAGTGAATTCAAACAACTCTCTTGCTCTTCCCACATCCAGACACCGCCTCGGCTGCCCGTCCGGCCTTGTCTCATCCCACACAATCTCTCCTTCAAACCCACTAATCTCCTTTAACTCCTCCACAAGCTCCCGAATCGTAATCTCCATTCCGGCCCCGAGATTCACCGGTTCCGGCCCGTCATATCGCTCCGTCGCCATCACAATCCCCCGCGCCGCATCATCCACATAGAAAAACTCTCTCGAAGCCTGACCGGTCCCCCAGACCTCAACCGTCTCATCACTATTCTTCACCGCTTCAGCAAACTTGCGAATCAGCGCCGGGATAACATGCGAACTGGCCGGGTCAAAATTATCTCCCGGCCCGTACAGATTCACCGGCAGAAGGTAGATAGCATTAAACCCATACTGCTGCCGATAGGCCTGCGCCTGAACAAGCATCATCTTCTTGGCAAGCCCATATGGTGCGTTCGTCTCCTCGGGATACCCATTCCAGAGATCTTCCTCCTTAAACGGTACCGGCGTAAATTTCGGATAGGCACAGATTGTCCCGACAGCGACGAACTTCTCCACACCGGCCTGCCGGGCCGCTTCCATTAGCTGAATCCCCATTATTGCATTTTCGTAGAACAGTTCGCCGGGATGTTCCTGATTATAGCCAATCCCACCAACTTTTGCGGCCAGATGAATGACACTATCAATATTCTCAACCACCTTAACGCAGTTCTCCCAGACCCGCAGATCCAGATCCCGTGACCGGGGAACAACAATAAGATTTGGGTCGGCACCATGCCTGACCAGTTCTTCCTGCACCTTCGTGCCTAAAAATCCGGCACCCCCGGTCAGAAGAATCCGCTTGCCGGTAAAATAAGACATATTATTAGTCTCCTTTCCACCATTTCACCGGGAACTTATCTCTGATAATCGCATCCCCTTCACCAATCACTTTAAGGCCGGCAGCACGCATATCAGCATCGACCATGATACGAACCAGATCTGTGAAGGTTACCTTTGGTTTCCAGCCAAAGGCTTTCTCCGCCTTGCTTGCGTCACCTCTCAATACTTCCACCTCGGTCGGCCGGAAGTATCGTGGATCGATCTTCACATGCTCTTCCATATCCAGACCAACATAGGTACAGACCTCCTCCAGAAACTCGCGGACCGAATGGGTTTTGCCCGTTGCCGCAACATAGTCATCCGGTTTCTCCTGCTGGAGAATCTGCCACATCGCCTCCACATACTCAGGGGAAAAACCCCAGTCACGCCGCGCATCCAGATTTCCCAGATAGAGACACTTCTGTTTGCCGGCAAGAATCGAGGCAATCCCCCGGGTTACTTTTCTCGTCACAAAGGTCTCGCCACGCCGGGGTGATTCGTGATTGAAGAGAATACCATTTGAGGCAAACATACCATATCCTTCCCGATAGTTCCGGACCATCCAGTAGGCATAAATCTTACCACAGGCGTATGGACTCCGTGGAACAAAACCCGTCTCTTCAGACTGCGGCGGTGAAGCAGCACCAAACATTTCACTTGATGAAGCCTGATAAAGCCGTGCTTCGGAATGACTTCTTCTCATTGCTTCCAGAATCCGGGTAGTCCCAAGACCGGTGACGTTGCCGGTGTATTCCGGGATGTCAAAGCTTACGCGGACATGACTCTGGGCGCCGAGGTGGTAGATTTCATCTGGCTTGATATTATAGATGATATTAGAGAGCTGCTCGCCATCAGAAAGATCACCATAATGGAGAATCAGTCTGATATCCCCCTCATGAGGGTCCTGATAGATATGGTCTATTCTCCCGGTATTAAAGGTTGAAGCCCGGCGAATAAGTCCGTGTACCTCATACCCCTTATGAAGGAGAAGCTCAGCAAGATACGAACCATCCTGTCCGGTTATCCCTGTTATAAATGCTTTTTTCATATGATTCTCCTGTTATGATATTGTGTGTTTTTACATTAACCTGTTCCTTTTTTTCCAGGAAACCAGTAGAGCCTGTCCTGAGTTTTAAGCAATAAAACAGATCTCAATGGAAGAGAAAAAACACGACAGACAAAACAGAGTCTCTCTCGTTCAGAGAGGATCTTCAGAGAAAAAAGTATTTGTTTTTAGATTACTTCCTTCTCAGGAAGAGAAGCCCAACAGCGCCAATACCGACAATTGCAACAAGGAACCCAAATCCGGGTGTCGCAGTCGTAGTCGGAACAGCGGTTGGAACAGCGGTTGGAACAGCGGTTGGTGTGGTTACCGACGGACCAGTCACATCAGTAATAAAGAGACCATATGTCGAGAAGTGACTTACTTCTCCGATAACACGCATGCTACTGGGCACGAGCACCGTTGGTATCTGCTCCCACTGGCCAGAACCGTCATTGAAGACCATTATTGCAAACCTCTGACCTGTGCCAAGCGCATTCCACTCATTTTCAGTCAGTTCAAACGTGATCTTTGCTGCCGGATCAAAGATTGCACCATCCGGTGTGCACTGCACTGCCTTGTTGGCAAACTTAAAACCTGAAGGCGCAGCAGAGACATCGCCAACAACCTGGACAGAAACACTCTTCAGGTCACCGCCTTCGACATTCTTTGCCTTGGTTCCAGCCGGAATAGTAACACTCACATCGCCATCAGTGGTTACAATCTTTGTTGTCTGGTCAACAGCACCATCTGAATTGAGGGATAATCCACCTGTTGTCTCATAGACGACTTCGCCGCTTTCATATGTGAAGTCTATTGCAGCGCCGCCGCCACTGCCGCCACTGCCGCCGCCTGATGGACTTGGAGCGGGACTGCTACTGGAAACTGCGATTGCAGCAAACACTGAAAGACCGGGTGAATGAGCAGTAAAGATATAATTTCCTCCGGAGGCTACCCAAGTTGTTGGTAACTTCGATGAAACACCGGCTTCAGTTCGCCTGAATATCTTAATTGCTGCTGGATTGTTGCCGGGTATAGCAGACCCGGGTATTGTCATAGTGATTGTAACTGGATTCGTTCCGGACAAATTATCAGCAATCGAATCGCTCTTCACGACAGTAATTGCACAAATTACATCTGAAGCAGTAAATGATTCTCCAGAACCGAGCGCAGCAACAAAACTGGTTTGGGTCGAATCATTAACTGTTCGAGTCAATGACGTGCTAATAGTCCCTCCACTTGGGAATGCACCCAGATTCAGTGATAATTGGGAAGTTACTGACCCAACATCCGTAAGCGTTCCGGTAAGCGGAGCAACCTTTGCCACAACACTTGATATATTTCCTGAAAGGACGCCACTGGTATTTGTTACACTGTCAACATTGTAGGTCAGTGATGAGAAACCAGATCCAGGGTTGTTAATGGCAATGGTTGTAGCAGTGCTGGTAACAGTTGCACTCGCATTAGCAGAGGCAGGGGTAACTGTGACCTGTTCGTTTCCACCAACAGTTGTTGTAACTACACCATCAACATCCGTCGATGTGTCTTCCTCTGCAACTATGGCATTAATGGTGACTGTCTTCTGATCAAGAGCAATGATATTGAAGGAATCATCAATCGACATCAGGTACACATAATACGTCCCACTCGTGAGAGTATCCATCGTAGCTTCAGGGATGGTAAGTCCTGAACCGGACTCACGATCTGAACTGGATATTCCATAGCCCGTAGTAATTGCAATATTGTCCCACTGTGTCGCAGGTGCCGGCGTACTCTCTCCATCTGCTGTCAGAGTATAATTAATCCCGGGCCCCACATCAGTTCTGATTGCATCATAGAGCACATCAACAATACCTGCTGTACTGGCAAGATTTGTCCAGCTACTGTTCGCCTGTTCTGCCAGGTAATCAGGATCGACTCTTACTACGGCATCGTAGCTTGAGTTTGCATTAATTAGTGTATAGATCGTCCGGTTTATTGTACCGGTATAGGTCGAACTCTTAAAGTTCACCGTGACATCGGCATCCTCAGATGCTACGTACTCAGGTATCGTATCGGCTCCATTCCATTGCATCGTTGAATCTTTCGTTAATACAACCGTTGTGCCGGCGGACTTCAGGTAAAGGTGTTTTAAACCATCCATTGGGTAATTGATAACAGCGGCACCGTACTTACCGGTTGTAGGACACTGAGACGGGTAATCCTCATAGAAGAGTTTGGCTGCACTACGTTTTGTGGCATTTGAAGGAGTGACGAGCAACTTCTGTTCATCAAGAGTTAATGCGAGATCACTCATGCTCATACTGCCACTATAACTTCCGGCAATAGTAAACTGAGAACTTGACGGACTTGCAAATGCAACAGCATTACTAGTAAACAAGTAACCATTCTCAACCAGATTTGACATTACACCCGCCGAAGACTGAGAATCTGCTTTCGTGAAAGAATTGTTGTACTTCACAAAGATTGGACTTCCGTAACCACTCTCAGCAACGACATTCATCGTCGGGACAACCCTTTTGATATATATCCTCGTTGTCGGCAGACTGGAACTGTAACTGGTCACGCTTGAATCCGCACTACCAATCACATTAACCGTAATATCCCTCATTGTCCCTGTTGTTGACGAGAATACGCGCCGGAGAGTGTCAATAGTAGGTGTCTGTATGACTTTTACATCACTGTTATCTCCCAATGACGAAATGAATTCAACTGACGATTTTGAGGGATCACTTACATCAGAAACATTTACATATCGAACTGTAATGTTTTTTGAAGTATAATCCTTGTCCATGGTAACTCCGATACCTGCACTCGCTGCTCCGGTGAAAAGACACGCACCAAGCAGAATTAAAATGCTGAATATCAGAATTTTCTTAACCTCTATTTTCATTGCTAGTCACCACTAATTATAGCATATTACAATATATCAGAGTACCATATAACATTATTGGATCCAACTGAGAATATTACGTAACACTTTAACTTAACAAACCGTAATCTTAACACAATAAGGGATGAATGAAAATATGAACAAATGTCGATTAATTCTATTATACGCCTGTATAGCCTTAGTATTTACGGGATATCTTATATGTCCGGCACTTGCAGCAACGATTACTGAATCACCATCAGCTATCAGTACCGGAGATACTGTCCACGTTACTTTTGCCGGACTTAATGACGGATCAAGTGTCTCAATTCGTGTAGACGGAATACTTGTAGTGGAATCAGACTCAGCTTTTTCAATGGATCTTACCAATTTTGTAATGCCATTTTCTCTCAAAAATGGAGAACTGCAGGCAAGGACAGAGGACACAAAGAAAACAAAATTATCTGTCGAAAGTGGTGAATCAACTGTAAGTATGAGTCAATACTCAGACGACGATGGGATCTTCAATCACACCGAAAGCCGTGCCATATCCGCAGGTACCTATCCGTTAATACAGTTAGCCGGCACAGCACTCTCGAATGTCTCAGAAGTGAAGACCAGTATCACATTTATCGGAACGAAATCGGGTGTGGACGACTCTGAATTATCGTTTGCAGTAAATGGCATTGAAAATGGCCTGCTTACACTCATAATAACTGTTGACGAACAGGTGGAATTATACAAACCAGTGACCATTGGTAATTACCAGACAAATGTAGGTACAGTAGCTTCACCTGATTCTGGTGATAATGGAGGTTATGATTCTAGTGAGAGCCGAAGTTCCAGTCAAACCAATTCTGGTTCAGGTGATGAAAACGTTACCGCCCTGAATGCAGACTCGGTCTCTTCTGCGACAACGTCAACCGTATCAAGTCTCGATGATTCAGCATCTCTTACCGGTGAAAATGTTGAAGATGTCATTTTCCTGCTTGCCCAGACATCAGAGTTCCCGGCAGAGTGGAAAAAGATAGGTTCTGCCTACCAACTCATTCCGGACCGAACAATCTCTCCCCATGCAACACTCTCCTTTACCCTCCCGGCGGGAGAAAACGGCATCTATTTCATCGCTGAGAAATCCGGCGGAACCTGGAATATGCTACCAAGTGAGATCACCAGCGACACGATGGCAACAGAGATCAGTACAACAGGAACCTATTGTCTGATCCAACTAAATCAACCGGACATTCAGGATGAAACATCGTCAGGCGCTGAAAGTGCAGCATCGAACAGCCCATCATCAGCCACAACACCCGCAAAAGAGTCTCCTATCAGTAGCATATTAATCTCCGGCGCATTCCTTAGTGCCATGGGATTGTTTGCCCTGAGAATCAATAAAAAATAATTTCTTTCTTTTCGAACGGTATTTTAAAACGGGTTTTCAAACCGGCGAAGAAAAAGCTGATGGACACCGGTCAGCAACACCATCCAATATTTTTTATGTTCTGATTTGTTCATTATTTAATGCCATATTCGATGGGGTACTATTCCATTACAAAGTGTCCTATGAAAATCACTTCGTGACGTGTCATCAAAACACGTGAGAGATGGCGCCTCAGGTTCATTTATCACAAAAAGTTCCAGGACGAAAACCGCAGAGTGAATTGACTGAGATATCTTTTTCCCATCCTGCCTGATACCAGATGAATACACCTTTCTTCTTTCTTTGGGTATACAATCACACAGACGATCGTCTCAAGTATGCTCCCTAAACGATACCGTTATTCAGACAGGGACAGAAATACTAGAATAAATGGTTGTAAAGATCAGGAAGAAGTATGGGTTCATTACATTATTTATATGGCTCATTCTTGTTGCTCTCTTCATGGCTCTTTCACAGATTGCGAATATCGAGATACTCTTTGTCCTCTGGCTCATCGGTCTGCTGGTCATTCTGGAGTTAATCGATCCACCCTTTGCCAACCCTGAATATATCAGATACCTGAAATATGTTGCATTCGCCGGCGTGATTGTTTTTGGTGCAATTGTTATGGCGAAAGTCATGGAGATTCTCGGCTGATGAAGATACACCCTCTCATACTATATTGTGCCATTGCTGTTTTTTTTCTGCTGCTTCTTGTACCCTTTACAGAGGATACTGAGGTTTACAATCTTGAAGATGTAAAAGTCAGCGGTACCTTTCACAACCCAATTGCTATGAAAAAAATCTCCCGGGAGGAGACGGCAAATATGCAGGGCCTCATGAGCGAATTCTTTGGGTCGCAGAGTACGATCGTTCTGAATGTGAAACTGAAAAACTTCGACGATGCAAAACGGGATCTGGAAGAATACAGCAGGAATATAAAACAATTCGACAATCTGGTGATAAAACTTGATATGACATCTTCAGAAATCGCAGAATTTAAACAAAAAAACCATGATCAACTCAAAAATCTCGAAAATCTTGTCAACGACAGTATTGGATATGACCGAATCAACAAACTCGCCCTACAGTATGAGGATGATGACGGATCACTCTATACTCTTGGATATGAAGGGGCAGCGCTTAAAGAGCGAATGCAGGCACAACTGGATGAGTATGTCGAAAACGTAAATGTGATGGAGAAGCATGGGACGGCCAGTGAAGTGGACACACGTTCACTGCGAGACGGTATTGCCACCTGTACGGAATTACAAGAGACAATCCAGAGTGAACAGAAATCATTTGAAAACCTTACAGCACAGCGAGATACGGGTCGAAACACGGGTGAATCGCTAACCTTGAAGATCCTTCCGGATAATGCTACCTATGGCTACACATTTCAGGCAACCGGTACACTAACCGGCCCAATTTTTCCCGAAAAGGAAAAAATCACCCTCATAATTGACAGTAAAACGTTTCAGGAGATCTATTCTTCAACCGAGGGCAACTATATTTTCACCATTCCAACACAGGAATATGCCGCCGGAACCCACATCGCCTATACCAGAACAGAGGAACAATACTCTCCAATCGTTCGTTTTACTGTAATACAGACGATGGGAAATCTGACTCTTTTCTGTACCCGGGCCGGAGAAAATATATCCTGTTCAGGAACGCTGACAGTAGCCGGAACCATGCCGGTACCGAACGCATCGGTCCAAATGTATATGGATGGTAAACCTGCCGGAGAAGTGATAACTGACGCACGGGGATACTATACACTAAATGTTCCGGCAGACAAAGGAGAGCATACCTTTGTATCGGCCTTTTCAGATCCCAATATTGCACTATACGCCTGCACCAGTCCGGAAGTTACTCTTTCAGAAAAAAATAACCCTGGAATACTGATTGTCCTAATCATCGTTATCGTGATTGGTGGTTATTATTCACGACCATATATTCGCCGCATTCTGAATAACCGGGCTCATACCATGAGACGCGAGACCGGGGGAGAACAACCAGTATCAGCAGAACCGTCACCTGAGACTGAGGCAGTCAGAACTTTCAATGCCCGGAAAAGGGATGATTATCTCCGGATTGTTGAAGAAGATTACCGAACCGCGATTGAAAATGGTGATGAAACCGGGGCTGTACACCTATTGGGTGAGGCACTGGCATTACAGATTAACGCCCTTTATGCTGACCTCCTTAGCCCCGGTCTCACAATTCGGGAACGCTGTAACCTACCAGAGGTAAAACGTGAAAAGAGCAGTTTACCTGAATTTATCCAACTCTATGAGGAAACAATGTATGGCAGACGTTCACTGAAAGGCAACCGATCAGAAGAGATACTTTCCATCTGGAGTACTGAAATGAAACAGATTCAAAAGGGAGGGAAACTATGAAACGTTCAGAATTTTTCCTGATCGGTATCTGTCTGCTCCTGGTAGTAACTGCATTTTCAGGATTTGTCACCAGTGAGGAACGGGAACTTTCATCGTCCCATACGGGTTGGAACGGAAGTTCACAATTTTATGACATCCTGGAAGAACAGGGTGCATCTCCTGTACAATCTTTCGCTGAATGCTCAGGAATTCAGAATGCAACTCTTATTTTTGTTGAACCAGAGGGAAATCTTACTGATACCGACAATACCGATCTTCAGACGTTCCTTTCAAACAACGGCAGAATCATCTTTTTTGCCCGGACCAGTCAGGCAAATTCTTTCCTTACCTTACTCGGCAGCAACATCTCCGTTCTCGAGGGCAATATCTCCGGGGTTGATGTGGAATATAACAGCCCAAAAATGCTTATTATTTCCCCCCATAAAGAAGGATTCCTCCCTGATGAGATACAGAAAATTGTAACGAATCATCCCTCCTATCTTGATGGTGGCATACCAGTACTTACTACAACAGTATTTTCCTGGAATGATGAGGATGGAGATGGTTCTCCCGGAAGTGCTGAGCCCTTTCAGCGCTTTTCAATGATGGCCTATGAAAACGTCAGCGGAGGTCAGATCTATGTTTTTTCTGATACCGGCATGCTCCTGAACGCGATGCACCAGGGTATTCCCCTTCAGGACAATCCTCATCTTCTGACATGGTGTGGGAGAAATACGACCCTGTTCTATGATACCCATTATTCCGGACCATTTCAGACCGGAGGATTTGCCGGGCTTATTGCGCTAATAAAAAACAGAACAATTATAAAAACAGTAGCCGTATTTCTGATTATCTTCGGCTTATGTGCCACCTGTATCTTGGCAGACAGAAAAAATCGACAGAAAATAGTAAGATCAGATCAGAAACCGCCGCAGGAAGAAAATAAACCATGAACAGAGAAAATACTGACCCAATCCTTCAGTCTGAAATGGAAGAAAACAACCTCACCAGATCAGCTATAAAAACTGAGAGTGTCAGGGAGATCGCCACACGGTATGATGTCATAAAGGAGGAGATTGGAAAATATGTGATCGGCAATCAGGAACTGATTCGCCTGATTCTCATCGGGTTATTATCCGGAGGGCATATTCTTATTGAGGGTGTTCCCGGAACGGCAAAAACAACACTTGCCAAGATCTTTGCCGCACTCTCTGATTTTGACCTTCACCGGTTTCAGTGTGCCGTAGATAGTCTGCCGGCAGATGTTATCGGTCTTCGAATCTGGAACCGGGATACAATGGAATTCGAGATCCGAAAAGGGCCAATATTTACAAATTTCCTCATTATTGATGAGATCAACCGTCTGCCACCAAAGTCACAAAGTGCCTTCATTGAGGCACTGGCCGAAGGACAGGTTACTATTGACGGTATTACCCTACCTCTTGCAGAACCTTTTGTCGCCATGGCTACACAAAATCCTTATGAGTCTGAAGGAACGTTTCCCCTTATCAGCGCACAGAAAGACCGGTTTTTGCTCTCGACCGAGATGAGTCATCTGAAAGGAAATGATGAATTAAAACTCATTAAACTAGCAAATAGTGGGAAATTACTTACCAACACCAATGAATTACCATTACTCTTCAGCAAGGAGGAGATTCTTCTGGCCCGACGCCTTGCTGAAAAAGTACATGTTGAAGAACGAATTCTGGAGTATATCAGGGATCTGGTTATGAGTACCCGGGAACATAACGATATCAGTCTCGGCGTCAGTGCGAGGGGATCACTTGCACTTCTTAAAGGTGCACGGTCTCAGGCACTTCTGGAGGGAAGGGATTATGTTATCCCGGATGATGTAAAGGCCGTTGCCATCCCTGCCCTGAGTCATCGGATACAACTTACACGGGAAGCAGAACTCTCAGGAATTTCATCACAGGAGATCATCGAGGGGATTCTTCTGGATACTGAGGTGCTTTAGGTTCATGCGTCCCGGGAGGATGTGTGACGGCATTTCACTCCTTGCTGTCGGTTTTTTTCTCTGTGGCTTTTTCCTCAATGAACCGGCAGCACTGGTACCGGTAGCAGGCATTATCCTCTTGCTGGGCGCTGATGCTCTGATACTACTTCGAAAAGCACAGACCCTCTGTGCCGGTCTGAAAATAACCAGAACAACCCCCGACCGATACGCCCGGGTGGGAAGCATCCAGAAAGTTACTTTTCTGGCAGAGATTGGAGATAGTATCAAAAAATCCGCCGATTCTGGTCTCACCATCCAGATACGTGATCTGCTTCCTATTGGAGCCGTGCCGGTATCAGGAAATACCAGAGGTGAACCCGGCACATCTATCAGCCATACATTTCAGTCACTGGTCACCGGCGCTATCCGGCCAGAGGGAGTAGAGGTCATAATTAAAGATGTCTTTTTTTCCACTAGTATTAGATTGAGTCGACCAATTGATTGTGAACCCCGTTTTGTTGTGCTGCCACTTCCAGAGGAATGGGAAAGTCTCCGTCCGGGATTTGGAACCCGTGAGGCGGAAAAAAGAGGTCTTCTTTCCGGTTCAAATGTATTATGGTTCAGAAAATTTGCTGAGGGAGACAGTCTGCGTTCGGTTGACTGGAAAATGAGCGCTAAATATGATACCCGCTATGTCAGGGAATGTGGGGGTCAGTTTGGAGGATTTCCTTTGTTTATTATTGATCTCCCGGAATTCGGAGAAGACAAAGGGCTTGAAAAAATCAGAAGGAGTGCCCTCTCAGCACTCAGTGGTACGACCAGTGAACAGGGAGCAGTATTGTTGATATCAGGAGGAAATCTCATTCGGTTTATTCCCTTTTCCCACGCAACCAACCTCATCGATGAGGTCACGCCATATTTAAATCCGGTTGCACGTTTCACCAGTTATTATCGGTACTTTTCATCCAGACGACTGGTATCTTTCGTCGACGCTAACACTGAATTTTCGTCAACAATACAGACTATTACTAACTCCTTTGGAGGGAAAAAGCAGATTCCACTTTTTGCCCGGCAGATTACCAGTGCGCTTGAAATGGCCCCGAATGCCGATTGTGTTCTTTTTACAACTGGTATAGGAGATATCAGCCATCTTGAGATGATTGGACGGATTGCCGCTCAGGGAAGGATCCCGGTTCGATTTGTTGTTCCTCAGGAACTTCTTCAGGATGCGGCCCGAAAGATCCTTCTTAGTACTGGTGCTGCAGTGGAGGTGTGCCGATGAATACATATCATCAATGGAAACCGGGTTTCATCCTGTACGGAAGAAACCTGAAAACAAATTTCCCGGTTCCGGACAAAACCTACTGTTTGGCTTGTTCTTTTTGGAGAATTCTATGAAATCAGTGCCATCAAAATCCAGGAATCTATCCGTACTTACCAGTGAGATGAACCGAATTTCAATCTTATTTCTGACAGTTTTTACTCTGTCATCTCTTCTAACAACCATTTTTTCGCAGTTGGGGGTTCTTGCTCTTATCCCACTTGCCCTCATATGGGGAGGAAAGCTCCTTCATTTTGATGATCCCATCCGTCTTCTTCTGATAGTCGCAGGTGCAGAACTTCTGGTTTTTGTTGCAGCTCTCTGGCTTCTCCCTCTGGCTGTCATTCTCCAGCTTTTCATTGGCTCCCTGGTTCTTCCACTTCAGCTCATCCGAAACGAGATCGATGAGCGGGATCCGGCGATAATTGGGGTTATTTTTGGAACGGTGGTTCTTCTGAGTATTGCTGCAGTTATCAGTAGTTCTATTCAGGCATGGCCAATGACTCTCTTCTGTGTGGCTCTCGGTGCTGGTATTGTTATAGTGATACTTCTCTATACCCAGATGATCAGACATCAGTACCTGTCTTAATCTCTCCGGGATTCCAGATATCTCATTTTCCGGCTCTTTTCCCAATCAGACCGGAGGAATAGATTGAGAAATATCGGAATTTGATATCATCTTACAACCCACATCAATTTTTTCTTATTGAATCATATAGGCCTGTTATTCCACCAATTCCCAGACGGTCATAACGCTACGCTTCTCTGGTATCAACCGCACATGTGAGAGAGTCCAGACCTGATCTGTTACGGATGATACAATACAACCCAGAAGACTACAGAATGCACAGGGGATCATACTACAGACGTTCTGTGATTCTTCTGCCACTTTTTTGCACCCACTAAAAAGGGCAAATCCAGTGATTTGTACGACCAACGCACCATCTCCCTCCCGTGAGACAGTGACCTCCTCAGCACACCCAAGTATTTCTGAATACACGCTCGTGAGCAACTCTGAAAATGCAACCGTGTCAGGCTCGCCTTCTGCTTTCATTAGAAGTGAACCTGAAACCTTCCCATCTTCCTCAGAATGCTGAATAATAATTCCTATCTGAAGACCATGATTCATCTGTAACCATGATAAAAGAGCGAGACCGGGCGGAATAGAAAACATACCCTGTATGGGTCCATTCGCCTGAAAAACGGGACCAGTTCCACGACTTTTATCCATATTCGGGATTAATTCATATTTCAGACGTTTCGCAAGGCTCTGATTTATTTCGCCGGAGGAATTCTTTGTTCCCTCATCCGGCACCTGACCCACAGAGCGGGCTGGATTAAACTGCCATACACTGGTGCCGATTGAGACCAAATTCGCATCAGCAGAAGGGTTCTCTGCTACTGAATCATTTTTCTGACCGGCACAATAATGAGCATTTCCATCGCATCCCAAGTCCGAACAGATTCGTGCCATACTAATCTGGGTCCCCTGTTCCAGAGTCGCAACACAATCCGCCGGAATGCCTCTTCCTCCCCCCAGCGCTATCATAACCGCAGATGAAAGAAAACAGATGAGTGCAGTAACTACCAGAAGACCTGTAGGAAGATCGCTTCGGCCTGAGAGAACACCAATGCCCAGAAGAACCAGCGCAATCAAGGACAGGCCCAGACCTGCCAGAGTCGTAGACTCAGCTTCGCGAAGATCCGGGGGAATTTTTAGACGGAATTTTTCCCATACTCCTGCAATTAGCCCCTGAATGTTCTCTATCTGTATTCTCTTCATTACATTCTTTCTCCGGTTCTGGTAGCGGTTTGAAATTGTCTGAATTGCTCACATCAATCCAGGAGGATTTCAGTTAATAGAGTATTATACTGTCTGCAATCTTCATGTTCTTTGTGTTCTTTTCTTTACGGTTGTAACCATAGTGCATAACAAGAGAACATGCCTTTCAAAAAAGAGTACAGGAGTAAAACAAAATTTTCCTGCAATGACAAGAACAAAATAGATCATATATTTTTATGAAGAATAATGACCCCATATTCTTCGTTTTTTCCTCTTATGGTGCAAACACTATCAGAATTAAAAAAAATACGTTTCAAAATACCATCTGAGGGAGTCGTTAGACAATATCGATCCTGGCATCCGGAAGTTTGATAACCTTTATCAACTGTCCCTCCAAGCTCATATATGAGAAGTTAGTATGAAACCTGTAATCTTATCTAAAACAACACGACGTCTGGTGCCTGCTATCCTCACACTCACCCTGCTCCTTGCCGCCCTCTGTATAATACCGGTAAGCGCTTTTACCGCAGAGGAGGTAGATATCAGCGTCCAGCCCGACGGCTCAGCCACTATTACTGCTGATTATTCCCTTTCATGGATTGAAGGTGGCATTTTTATGACGATGAAAAATTCTTTCCAGAGCGCCGCTGAAAATGGATTGAATTCGATTTACAAGGGTAAAGCAACCCTAAATTCAATAAGCAGAGACGAGGCATCGGTCACAATTCCGGGTTTTGCTAAGGTAATTCAGGAGACGGATGCAGAGGGAACCAGTGCCACGACCTACAAAACAGCTCCTCTTCCGTATGATAAGGCAAACCGGCTTGTTCAGGAAAAGGCATCTCAGTATCTGGGTATTGTCGCCGGCATGATTCCAAAGAATGTCTATCCTGAGACAACGACGATATCCTTCCCGGACGGATACACGGAGTCTTTTGGAGAGGTTACGGTCATACCATCGGTTGTGCACACCATACCGGCGTAACTACAAAAATATTTTTCTGCCCAAAAATTTCTTTTTTTACCCTCAGAGTCAGTTCCAAAACAACGCTCTGAAGTACGACAGAACAACGGTATTCATCGTCACTCCGGGTTATTCCCGGCATTTCTGGTACCGTCTAAAACAACGAAAAATAAAAGGTCGGTGCTGACAGACCTTCGATTCGGTAGTCACGGATGGGTTTTATCCGGCAGAGCCGATCATTCAGGTGATGGAATAATCTCAGCGATGAATGATACCATTCTCTGATACAACCGGAGATTAATCTAAAGCAAAACACCGGAGGATTCCCAAATTTAATAGTCTTCAATCTTTTCTTCATTCTCAGAGTCTGAATCCTCTATTTTTCCGGAATACATCCCAATCATCACGCCACCCAAGATCATCACACTACCCAGAAAAAACAGATCTTCCGGACGCCCGAAGACTATCATTGGAGGTGCCCATCCGGCAAACGCACACACCATAAGAAACACGCCGCCCGCGATGAGAACAAATGACAGAGGACGACGGGTTCTTTCCCCCATACCATATCGGTACAGTCCTGCGAATATAAAGAGCACTGCGACGGCAAACAACCACTCTGTCGGTGACCCAAGTTCTGTTACAATCATGGATGAAAAATAGCCAGGATAGGAACCAGTCTCCCATGTTCCGCAGAACGGGAAATACCAGTTTGCCGGTTCTTCCCACATATAATCAGCAATCTGATGGGAAAAAATGCCCGCCGCCAGGCAGAAAACCGGCAGAGCGCTCCGGTGCCGGAACCGGAGAAGAATAAAAGAAATAAGCAGAATGAGAATCAGGAACAGGAGAGAATGGGCAATAAGCCGGCCGTTGTCAACGGTGCTCTGAAGAAGAATATGGCCTAGGGGTTTGTCGATGATGTCCGGAAGAATAGCACCAATGGCACAGAAGAGAAGCGCACGCTTATCCTTGGTCCAGGCGGTTATCGCAAGGCCAATGACACAACCGATGAAGAGGTGGCAGAAGAAGAGCATGGTATGGCGTATGTAAGTATGTAATGGGAGAGGCGAAAAAGGTGTGTGGAATTTTGCGGGAGAATGATCGGTAATTCCCGGCAGAGAAATGAAAACGTTTTGAAGTTCTTTAATCCTCAGATTATGATGATCCCTCGTAATACTCGTTCAGGTTTCCAACGGTATAATGCAGAATATACAGGGCATCGGTTGCGGTCACCGGGCCGCCCTCATAGACATCGCCGTATTTTCCGCCGGTTGATTCCATCGTAATCGTATGATTGCCGCTGGCATTATCACAGGTAAGAAGGAGCGTAGTATTGGTACTGGAATAAACCCCGAACGGGTTTATGGAGAAGGTTCCGTTCTGTCATCAGAGATTCATATGCATATACAACAACACCATAAACAGGGCTGTATGCTCTTCCCGATTCGCCCTCCACAGATGAATACTCAGGAATACTCAAAAGTGATTTTTGTAAACTCTTTTTCGATTGTCAACAGCAATAACCAGAATATTTCGATGATTGCATGAAATATCCACAATAACGCGATATTTACCCATTCTAATCTTATAATATGTCGAATTTGTAAGGCGTTCAGCAACTCTGAACGGATCATCAGCAAGAGATTCAAGTTTTAAAACAATACGTTTTGAAATGTCCGGAGGAAGTTTAAGTAATGACTCTTCTGCCGTATCTGTAAATTCAACAGAATACATCACATTATCAGATGCCCATATTTTTTTTAACCTGATCAATTGATTTTATTCGGCCGGATTTTTTATCCTCTATGGAACGGTTAATTTGAACGATTTCTTCATCCGTAAGGAGATCATCGTCCTCAAAATTGCTTATCATGCGATTTACTACATCATCCATAGATTCCATAGGGCAATTCTTCATATTAGCAAGTTTTTGCCGGGTTTCTTCACGAACCTGAATGGCTGTAAATCCTTGCGCCATACTATTATTTAGGCAATCATAGGATATAACAGCATACCTAAAAACATAACCTGAACAGAAGAAGTGGTGTCTGCCACGAGAACCATACATCACCATGCAAATTTCAATATAGTTCCATAAAAAGAGACCAATTCCTGATACTCAGTTTATTCAGTGACCGGCAAAAAGAGAGGGAATCGATCCATTTCTCCGGACCAACCCACAAGTCCGGATCGGTCCCCGTTCACACCGCCTCGTAATACCCGTTCAGATTCCCCACGGTATAATGCAGAATAAACAGCGCATCAGTCGCCGTGATCTTCCCGTCCCGGCAGGTATCAGCATAATCACAGCATTCAAGCCGGTCAAGATTTCCGACCGTATAATGCAGGATGTAAAGGGCATCAGTTGCGGTCACCCGGCCATCCTGATAGACATCCCCGTACTTTCCGCCTTCCTGCACCACTGACAAATTATGCATGCCGCCACCGAGATCAAATAAGGTCGAGATACTGCCATTGAAACAGGCATACGTGCCATTCGGATTCTACACAAAAATGCCGTTCTGCCGGGCACCACCATGATGCGACCCGTCAAGAACCCACGGGCCCCGTCATCAGCATTCAGCATTCTCACCAGCACATTCAGCCTGACCAGACCGGTACCCTCCGGATTCCACAACCCCTATACATTCCACGTCCCAACTCTATCCTATGACCGGCACCGGAAAACCATTCCCGACACCCCTTCTGGACACACTCCATCCGGAAGAATCTAAGCAGATACTCATGCAACTGGTCCGTGCCTCACCGGAAATTGCGGAGAAAGCCGAAGCGCTGGCCCGGGAGTTGCTTGTGGGAATAGACATTGAAACAATAGCTGAGAATCTTGCAGATGAACTGAATATCCCGGAGATTGAGGAGGTCTGGGATACTTCCGGCAGAACCCGGGATGGCTATATCCATCCGGATGAACGTGCATATGAGATACTGGAAGAGATCCTTGACAGATATATTAGTGAGATGAACACGTATCTCAGACGGGGTATGGTTGATCAGTCCCGTGAGTATTGTGCCGGGATTATACTGGGCATCAGACGTTTCTGTCAGGAATCTAATTCAGGTCTTCTCGATGAACTGCCGGATTTTGAGGAGGAGGCAGGGTATGTACAGGTAAAATGGGAAGAGACAGTTGCCGATGAAAGACAGATTCAGCTTCTGGAGGAGTCTCTAAAAGAGATAGAAGTGGAATAAGGGATTTTTACCAGTTTTCCCGATGCCCATACTGCTTTTACGAATGTATTTGCCTCATCATCGGATGGAAAAGACTACTCTTTTACAGGCAGGGAATACTGAGAATTCTGAACAGATGAAAGGTTCTGATGGGGAGTTGATTGCCGGAGGAGGAAGACCGGGGAAATACATTATATATATATCCGCGAACAAAGAGTAAAATCGGACAAATTGTCATTCCCACTTACAATTTGTCCGCATATAGGATCTGACATGGCAAAATACATCGAACGTGAGGCTGAAACGAAACTAAAATCACTGGCCAGAGGATTTCCTGCCGTTGTTGTCATAGGGCCCCGCCAGTCAGGGAAAACCACCCTCGTACGGGCGACGTTCCCGGATAAACCCTATGTACTCCTGGAAGATCCGGACACAAGGGAATTTGCAAAAGAGGACCCACGTGGGTTTCTGGGCCAGTTCGGCAGCAAAGGAGCGATTCTGGACGAGGTCCAACAGGTACCGGAGCTATTTTCATACCTTCAGGGTATCCTGGACGCAGAAGATACGCCTGGACGGTTCATTCTCTCCGGTTCACAGAATTTCCTGATGATGGAACGTATTTCCCAGTCACTTGCCGGACGGATAGGAATAATCCGGCTCCTGCCATTCTCGATGAAAGAACTCACAGCCGGTGGTATCGGTTTTGATCAGTATGAAGACTATCTGTATACCGGATTGTTTCCCCGCCTCTATTCAACAGCAGCAGAACCCGCAGATTTCTACGCATCATATGTACAGACCTATCTGGAACGGGATCTACGAAGCTTAAAGCAGGTGCAGAACCTTTCATCGTTTCAGACTTTCCTTAAGATGTGTGCCTTTAGAAATGGTCAGATTGTCAACCTCTCATCGCTCGCTAATGACTGCGGCATCAGTCATAATACCACCAAAGACTGGTTATCACTGCTGGAAACATCTTTTCTTATTTTTTTCATCAGAACGCATCATAAAAACTTCAATAAACGCCTCATTAAGATGCCCAAATTATATTTCACTGATCCGGGACTTGCCGTCTATCTTGCCGGAATTCAGAGCGCTGAAGAACTCCGGTATCATTCACTCAAAGGAGAATTATTTGAAGGACTTATCGTAACGGAGTTTCTGAAATGCCGGTATAATCATGCGAAAGAGAGCAATCTGTATTTCTGGCGCGACAAAACGGGGCATGAGATCGACTGCCTGATTGAGTACCGGGGAACGGATCTGATACCGGTTGAAATAAAATCCGGCCGGACGGCGAATAAAAGTTACTTTAAAGACATTACCTACTGGAACCGGCTTTCAGGAAATGCTCCGGAGCGGTCGTTTGTTGTGTATGGGGGCGAGGCAGACCAGGAACGCCCGGCCGGACGTATGATTAGCTATCGCCATCCTGATCCGGTTCTGGAGTATCTGTCGTAAGGTGAATATCCTGAGACTAAAAAAATCCTGCGAAATCCAATTCATTGCTGTTACAATCTCCGGAAACAAAACATATATCCAGCCAGAATATAGTGGCGAACGTTTATTTTTGGAATTATAAAAACGCGACTTGTGCGTTTTAAACTGCTTAATTTAAAAAATAAACGTTTGGCACTATATGGAAAAAACCAGACCTCCTTAGAGGTTTGGTTTTTGACTATAATTCGTCATAACCCACACCAAACAGATATATCCCGCCAGCCAAAATAGAAATAAAGGGAGAATCGCAAAAGTGCAATCAATGTCTGAATCACAACCAACTATCAGAATCAATAATCTGGATATTACCCATTACAAAGGGATAAAGCACCTTCATATTGAATTTCCTTCGCCTGTAATGGATTATGACCCTGATATTCTGGTTATTGGAAGTAAAAACGGACTTGGTAAGACTTCAATACTGGAATGTGCTATGCTTCTCCTTATTTTCCTGGATGAAGAAAACAAACAATTCAGAATTCAGCAAAGAAGAACCCATACAACAGTCGACATTCCTGATCTTCTGATACATGGAGGAGAAGAAGAAGCAGTCATTTCAGGAGAGATAGAACAGTCAGAACGCTCTGACAAAGAGAAGGACAAAACCGGATTTAAGACTGTAATAATTAAGCTCTCAATACATATCCGGAGAGACGGAACAATCTCGGTCTCCAGAACACCGACATTGCTTTCGGTCAGAGAAAATTTATGTACGAATTCAGGTAGAGGATACGCCTATGATCAGAGGGATAATATTCCAGACGATTTTTACCGGTTTTTGCAGATCATATCTGGTTTTGATCAAAACCCACTTATTAGTGAAATGTACCTTTTCTTCCATAGTTACCGAAAGGTGATGGAAGGCAATCCTGAACTCGGACAGATGATTTCCGATGATTCTTTGGGAATGATTCGGCCTTTAAAGCAGTCCTCCAAAATGAGTTCATTTAAATTAACCATTCTTCGCATGATGATGAGCCAGGCTGATCTCTTTGAATCAGGTACTGCCATTTCAAACGAGAATGATGCTTTTTCTGTCCTCAATAATTTAATGGAAATCTATGCAGGTGGCAAAATTAGTAAACTGCGACCCTCAAAGGATAATACCATTGATATCAGAATAAAACCTCTCACGGATGAGGAATCATACTCATTTGACGGACTCAGTTCAGGGCAGAAGGAGATGATATCCACTCTTTTTATGATCTGGAATACAACCTGGAAAAATCCTGCTGTTGTTTTTATTGATGAACCTGAGTTACATCTGAACACTGGCTGGCACAGAAACTTTGTGCATAAACTCCTGGAACTCGTGCCGGATAATCAGTATATTATATCTACACACTCAGAGGATGTTATGGCATCAGTGAAAAAGGATAACCGGCTCCTGATTCTTGAACAGGATCTGAATTAATCCATGATATCCACCAGAAAAAGTCCGGATGCTGAAGAAGTAAAATTCAGTGCCGCTCATATTCTTTTTGTTGAAGGTGAAAGTGAAGAGTCAATAGATCCATGTGTGCTGGGAAGATTACTGGATGACAACATTACCGTTGTTCCACTTGGACCTTCAACTCATATCAGAAGTGCGGCACAGTCACTTCACCGATATCATTCAACCTACTATTTCCTGATAGACAGAGATCATTTCAACGATGAATTCGTTGAACAATGTTGGAATGATTTCCCCAACCCGGAAAAATATAATCTTTTGATCTGGCGGTACCGGGAACTGGAAAATTATTTTCTTGAACCGGAATATCTCGGGAGATCAAGGCATCTTACCATCTCGCAGGAACAGTTAAAAGAAGAGATTCTCAGAGTTGTTAATCAACGACTCCTGATGGAAATTTCAAATCTTGTTATCATCTCACTCCGGGAGGATCTCAAGAAAAAATGGATCGAAATATTTACCAATCCTGACGAATTTCGAGATAAGGATGAATCGATCCGAATACTAACTGAGAAAATTCACTCGACAGATTTTGCTGCGAAAGTCTCTAAACATCTTAAGGAACATGCAATACAGTCCAGATTTGAGGAGTTCTATCGCAAAATAACTAACAACGCAGATAGCGTTACCTTTGAAAACCGGGATTGGCTAAAGTATGTTAAAGGGAAGAAGGTACTGAAAACCATTATTGGTTCTCCATCCATTTTTGTTGTAAAGGATCGCAGAGGTAACACTATTACGGGCAACAGGAAACTGAATATTATTGTGGAAGAACTCGTTATGAATGATGAAATACCTCAGCCAAAAGATTTCATTGCACTTAAAGCAATAATTGAAGACAAAATTTCATAGACAGCATTAAACCACTCCAACTTTTTCTCTCCTCATTTAACCAGATCCAATAACGAGAGAACACTCCCGGCAAGTGTCCCAAGAGCAGCGCCGGCGACACCACCGGCCCCGGCCAGTCTCCGTTCCCGTCCGGTATGTCCGGCCCGCCAGCGTTCCAGATGACGGACTCTGTCTTCAAGCCCGTCCGCCTCTCCTTTCATCTCCTCAAGTGTAGAACAGATCCACCGTAGATCGGCGCCCTGTTCAGCAAGCATCCGGTGCGATTCAAAGACCAGTTCTTTCAGTCCTTTTTCAGTCATGTCTGGTGATTTGATGGGTTGGTGGTTATACCGGCCTGCCCGACGTATGAAGAATATTTACAGTAAGTACCCCGGATTATCCGGACACGTGTCTGTATGTCTGTCAGCGCCGGCATCTCTCCGGAGATTATCTCACATAATTGATTCTCCGTTCAGGTATTGAGAAATTTTAACAGACATTTCATGCTCCATTTCCCAGAATTCTCCCCCAGAAACCGGTTTTGTCAAATAACATCACCGGTCCCATACAGATTATGGGATGGCCGGGGGTGGGCCGGTGTATCCACACCAGACAATAACATGATAGTAACCCCCGGCAGGTAAGAGCGGTGAACACGGTGGTTCATGGACAGATGATTCAAATCTGAATTGTTTTTCGATGAAGGGTTCCGGATACCGGCTCTTACACTGTCGGGGAGGAGAACAAAAAAATGACAGCAAATTTTACGCAGACCCAGGATATCAAAACCGCGGAACGGATGCACGCAGCTCCTATCGTGGATGTAACAACTTTCGAAACAGTTCTTGCTGATATGGTCAGCAACGCTCCCGGAGCAGACAGTGCAGAGATTGCTTCACAACAGTATATTGCGAAGTTTGTAATCTATGATCCAGAGCTTTCTAAGCTTGGTGATATCACCGTAAAAGTTCCGAGTGCTGATGCCTATACGGCAGCTATCACGGCAATCATCACAAACGGCGTCCTTGCCGCTATTGCCGAAGCCTCTGTGGAAGGTTCCACAGTCGAGCGCAATCAGAGCGATGATACCTTCAGCGCCCGGGTAAAACTTGAGCAGACCGAAGAGAATGGCAATGAAACCTTCTACGTCACTCTCGCCCGTGATAAGACCAAAGTAACCAGTTACGAGGCGGAGACAATCATGACCGCCGTGGATACCTGGGCTGATACCCAGGCCGCTCTGGACTGAAAAGGGCATTTCCCCTTTTTTGGAAATACAACTATTTTACTATTTTTACGAAGAACGAATAATTTTTAGCAGTCTTTTTTGGTTATGCGAAAAGACCTGCCGGTAGAAGGAAAGAATCAATAAAAATACTAAAGAGCTCACGCTCTGAATAATAACATTACAAAAACAACTCACATTTTACTATGAAAATGACAAACCCATTTTCATCAAAACAAGTCCGAGGCTAACGCCTCATACATGTTTATCTTGAAAAGCAGTTGCAGCGTTGTATGGTTCCCGAACGCTCTCGCAATTCAGTACCGCATACGACGTAGGCTGGCTTAACTTCCGGGTTCGGTATGGGTCCGGGTGTATCCCAGCCGCTATGGCCGCAACTAC
>Ga0208905_1000323_pt1 | contig 24497 bp, 21 predicted proteins | sample AntAceMetag02UKS_FD_184776 | JGI IMG/M metagenome (GOLD analysis project Ga0208905, IMG submission 184776) | Saline lake microbial communities from Ace Lake, Antarctica - Antarctic Ace Lake Metagenome 02UKS (SPAdes) (version 2) | ecosystem: Environmental > Aquatic > Non-marine Saline and... | reverse complement strand
CGCCTCATGGGTCTTCTACCCCATCGTCTTTGTCCTGTCCCGGATATCGAGAGGGGCTGTCCATACCTTGACAAAGCGAAAGGGCGTTGCCTATTCACCCTACATCACAAAGGAGGGCCTTGAATTCCTCCTGAAAGACGAGGGAGGAAAAGGGGACATAATGAAGTCGGAAAAAGACATGATTCAGAGGATCTTCGACTTTTCCGACGCGACGGCGGGCCAGATCATGATTCCCCTTTCCAACGTCACGGCCCTTCCCTCTGATATGACCCTCAGGCAAGCCGCAGGGATAACTGCCGAAAAGGGATATTCCCGTATTCCCGTTTATAGCGACAAGATTTTCAACATCACCGGCATTCTGCATTCCTTTGAACTCCTGGAGCTTTTTTACGAGAGAGATTCCGATTCCGCATCATTTACTGGTGACGAACCTGTCGAGAGATGCATCAGAAAAGACATCCCCTACGTGCCCGAATCAAAACTCGCCAGCGAGCTCTTTCTCGAACTGCAAAAGAGGGGCGAGCATATGGCCATCGTGGTAGACGAATACGGCGGGGCCATCGGTATCGTCACCATCGAGGACATCCTGGAAGAAATCGTGGGAGAGATCGATGACGAGTATCAGGACAAGGGCAAATTTCTCTACCGGAAGGTGGGACCGGGCAAATACCTCTTTAACGCCAAAACCAACATGGACCGTATCAGAGAAATGATACCTCTTGATATTCCTCAGGGAGAGTACGAAACCCTGGGCGGTTTCCTTTTAAACAGGATGGGAGAGATACCGAAGAGAAGCGAAACCCTGAGAGAGGGAGAAATCCTCTTCGTTGTTGAAGATGCCGACATGAAATCGATCAGAGAGGTTCTTATCGTCCTCCCACCGGGCATCAATCTGGTACGATAACACCGAGAACCGGGGGTTGAGAAGCGACAAAAACCCCTCGAAAAAATCGCGGAGAACACTTCAGAGGAAAACATCTATGGGCGACACCACAAGAAAACTGGCCTCTGTTATACTCGCCGCCGGCAAAGGGACCCGTATGAAATCGGATCTCGCGAAGGTACTCCATCCCCTCTGCGGAAAACCGATGCTTTACTATTCCATAACCCTGGCGAGGACAATCGGATCGGAAAGGATCGTTCCCGTCGTGGGACACCAGGCAGAAGAGATACAAAGGCTCTTCAGCGACGCTGATCTCACCTTCGCCCTTCAAAAGGAACAACTTGGAACGGCACATGCCGTTTTACAGGCAAAGGCAGCCCTTCATGATTTCGAGGGCGATGTGGTTATCCTCTGCGGCGATGTACCTCTTCTTGCAGCTTCCACTGTCGTGAGCCTCGTCGACCATCACCGTTCACATAATGCATCATTAACCGTTGTAACGACGTTTCTAGCAGACCCGGGAAACTACGGGAGAGTCGTGCGAGGGGAAGAGGACAGGGTATCGAAAATAGTGGAGGCCAGAGATGCCACAAAGAAAGAAAAGGAAATCAATGAGATAAACACGGGCATCTACTGCGCCGAGAGCAAATTCCTCTTTGAATCCCTCGATCAAATCGGGAACGAAAACGCCCAGGGCGAATACTATCTAACCGACATCTTTGAAATCGCGGGGAGAGAGAATCGAAGGGCCCTCCCCTTCGTCTTGGATGACTCCGTGGAGGCCATGGGAATCAATACGGTTTCGGAACTGAAACAGGCGAATGAAATCATGAAAAAAGGGGGAAAAGGGGAAGATATAAAGTTGACTTCATACCATAAAATTGATAGGTAATTCCATTTCTACCGAACAAATATCTCTAGGAGGAATCCCATGAAAGACAGCAAGTTGGTTTTATGGTTTGAAGAGCTCGAACTCGATGATATTCCCCAGGTAGGGGGGAAAAATGCATCCCTCGGCGAAATGATCAGAGAACTCACCGCCAAGGGAGTCAGTGTTCCCGACGGATTTGCCGTTACCGCCTATGCCTACCGATACCTTCTTGAATCGGCCGGCGTCAAGGACCAGATTGAGGAAATTCTCTCCGATCTCGACACCCATGACATGCACGGTCTGGGAGAAAAGGGATCAAAGCTTCGCTCCCTCATCTATAATATCGAATTCCCTGAAGACCTCAAAGAGGCAATCCTCGAGGCCTACGGAAAACTCTGTGAAGAATACGGAGACAATACGGACGTGGCCGTACGAAGCTCGGCAACGGCGGAAGATCTTCCCGATGCCAGTTTCGCAGGACAGCAGGAAACCTACCTCAATATCAGGGGCGCCGATGAGCTGATCAATGCATGTAAACGATGCTTCGCCTCGCTTTTCACCAACAGGGCTATCTCATACCGTGAAGATAAGGGATTTGAGCACCTGTCCGTGGCCCTTTCGATCGGCGTTCAGAAGATGGTTCGCTCCGATCTCGCCGCCTCGGGCGTTATTTTCTCGATTGACACGGAATCGGGATTTAGGGATGCCGTCCTGCTTACCGGTTCATACGGGCTTGGCGAAATGGTCGTCCAAGGCACGGTCAATCCCGATGAATTTTACGTATTCAAACCTACACTCAAAACAGGATACAAACCCATCATCCAGAAAAAACTCGGGACCAAAGAAGTAAAGATGGTCTATTCCTCCAACAAGGAAGACCCGGTAGAGATTGTCCCGGTCGCGGAAGATGAGAGAAAAAAATTCTGTATCTCAGAGGACGATATTCTGACACTTGCGCGGTGGACTACCATTATAGAAGATCACTACTCTGCAAAGGCCGGTTTTTTCAAACCCATGGACATCGAGTGGGGCAAGGACGGAAATACCGGCGAGCTCTTTATCCTGCAGGCACGGCCAGAAACTGTCCAGTCCCAGAGAGATGTAAATGTCCTTGAAAGTTACAAACTTGCCGAAACAGGAAATCTCCTCGTTACGGGGACGGCCGTAGGCTCGAAGATCGGCGCGGGACCGGCACATATCATAGAAAATGTGACGGATATTAAAGAGTTCAAGAAGGGAGAAGTCCTCATTACCGACATGACCGATCCCGACTGGGAACCAATCATGAAGATCGCCACCGCCATCATAACCAACAAGGGCGGGAGGACATGTCACGCCGCCATTATCAGTAGAGAACTGGGAGTTCCCTGCATAGTGGGCACGGGAGACGGAACGGAGAAGCTGAAGGGTGTCAGCGAAGTAACGGCATCGTGCGCTGAAGGTGAAGTGGGAAACGTCTATGAGGGCGTACTGAAGTATGATATCAAAAGAATCAATCTGGAAAGCATGGAACGTCCCAAAACCAGCATTATGATGAATGTCGGCAATCCTGATATCGCCTTTGATGTGGCATCCATTCCCAACGACGGCGTAGGTCTGGCAAGGCTGGAATTTATCATAAGTAACTTCATTCAGATACACCCGATGGCACTGTTACAGTTCGAAAAAGTGACGGACGCAAATACCAGAGAAGAAATAGAAACCCTCACATCGGGGTATGAAAACAAGACCGATTTCTTCGTGGATAAACTGGCCCAGGGCGTTGCAAAGATAGGCGCCGCCTTTTATCCAAATGACGTAATCGTCAGGATGAGCGATTTCAAGAGTAATGAATACGCGAATCTGATCGGCGGGCCATTTTTCGAAGTCGAAGAGGAAAACCCCATGATTGGATTCAGGGGTGCGTCTCGCTACTATGATGATCGTTACAGGGATGGGTTCGCCCTCGAGTGCAGGGCAATGAAAAAGGTGCGAAACGAGATGGGGCTCAATAATGTAAAGCTTATGGTCCCCTTCTGCAGAACGGTAGGTGAAGCCAAAAAGGTTGTCGATGTTATGGCGAAGAATGGTATTGTTCAGGGAGAAAATGGACTTGAACTCTACATGATGGTTGAAATCCCCAGCAACGTCATCCTTATAGAGAAATTTGGGGAGATATTCGACGGATTTTCCATCGGATCAAATGACCTTACACAACTCACATTGGGACTCGACAGGGATTCTTCTCTGATAGCTCACATTTTTGACGAGAGAGATGAGGCAGTAACGGATCTTATCCGGGAAGCAATAACCAAGGCGAAAAAGATGGGCAAGAAGATCGGTATCTGCGGGCAGGCACCGAGTGATTATCCAGAGTTTGCAGAGTTCCTAGTTGAATGCGGCATTAACAGCATGTCTCTCATCTCAGATACCGTTATTGAAACAACGCTCAATGTATTAAAGACAGAGAAGAGGCTGGGGAAATAACAGTTTCTCTAAGCCATAATGCATTCATAAAAAAACAGGCAGTCCGTTGTAAAGGGCCGCCTGTTTTTTTGTGTGTAAGAGGAGATCTGTAAGCCGAGTCCTGTTCCCCCATCAGGTTTCCCGTGAAGGGGGCGATGATCATTCATCTGGGACAACAGTTGCCTGCTGCCTCAAGCGACACTACCCGAGAACCTCGAGCGGGCCACTCTCAAACGTTCTCCTATTTGGTCTTGCTCCGGATGGGGTTTACCAAGCTTTCCCGGTCACCCGGGAAACTGGTGAGCTCTTACCTCACCTTTTCACCCTTACCCCGAAAAATCGGGGCGGTATATTTTCTGTGGCACTTTCCTTAGGGTCGCCCCCAGTTGCCGTTAGCAACCATCCTGCCCTCTGGAGCTCGGACTTTCCTCCAACCCCCGAAAGGGTCCGCGATCATCCGATCAGCTCTCACACTTTATAGATTATACAAGATTATCCGTTACTTCTCAATGCCTCATCGATGGCCTCATTTGCCAGACTGTCGGCCACCCTGTTCTTCTCCCTCATTACATGTTCGACCGTATAGGTATCGAGAAGGGAAAGCAGCTTCCGCACCTCGTGCATGAGCCCCTGGAGGTTCTGGTTTTTTACCCGGTAAATCCCCGCTATCTGCCGTACGAGCAATTCCGAATCGAGGAATATTTTGAGATTTTTTATCCCCTGCTTTACCGCCTCCTCCAGACCGAGCATAAGGGCCCGGTACTCCGCCTCGTTGTTTGTGCACACACCGAGATACCGTTTTACCGTGGCAATCACTGCTCCTGATCCATCATACAGAACCGCCCCGCCACCGCCGTTTCCGGGATTTCCGCGACTTGCCCCGTCGGAATAGAGAATGAAGGCTTCACCCTTAGTCATTATTTTCTCTGTCTTCCCAGTATATGATCCTGTTACAGTTTGGGCACAACCTTACCTTTTCGTATTTCTGCAATTCAATGTAGAGCTGGGGAGGAATGTTCATGTGGCACCCCCCGCACACCTCCTTCCAGACAGGAACCACGGCCTGGCCGTTTCTTTTCTCCTTTATGAGGTCGTATTTTTTGATGAGTTCGGGTTTTATAATCTCCCTGCATTTGGCATCCTCGGCCAGCATTTTTTTCAGCAGCACATCGATGGAATCAATCTCTTCGTCAATCTTTGTTATATTCCTCTCGTTGTTTTTGATGTATTCGACACGCTCCGCTTCGCGCTCCTTCAGGGTTGTGCCGGCCTTCTCAGTCTCCTCCAGGAGATTTATGATTTCATCTTCAATGGAACTGTTTTTCTTGTTGATGTTCTCTATTTCCTTGAGCATGGCCTCATATTCCTTGTTCGTTTTCACCTCAAGGAGCCTGTTCTTCGTCTTTTTGGCGCTCTCTATATTTCCTCTCAGTTCCTTTTCTTTATCGCTATGGGCCTGATTCAGGACATCAAGTCGTTCCTTATCCTCCTCGATCCCTTGTTCGAAGCTCACCCTTTCCTCTTCGAGTCTTTCCTTTTCCTCGGGCAGATCGTCCTTCCGAGCTGCCAGCCTTTTAATTTCAGAATCAATGTCTTGGAGCTTGACCAACAATAATATCTGTTCCTTCAAAAATTCACCCCTTTCCCGACGTTATAGATAAAAAAAATGCACCAACATGTTGGTGCATTTTTAGAGACGCTGCGCTGAATAGTCTTCTTTACTGTTATGTATTTTTCTATACCTCATAATATATTTAAGTTGGTGGGCCCACCTGGGTTCGAACCAGGGACCTACCGGTTATGAGCCGGTGGCTCTGCCAACTGAGCTATGGGCCCCTTCAAGATTAATATGTCTTTCTAAAAAAGATAGCTTCTATATTCATTTTTAATTTTTGTCAAGAATAATAAAAAGAGCCTATTTCATATCATTACGGCCGAAGTATATCTCTCGCCAGGAGAGATGGCCGATAGCCGGCGGGAAAGCCCGCTTTTAAAAGAGAAAGTCCATGAGCTCTTTTGCCGTACCTATCTCTACAAGTTCCATTTTCTCTTTCACTGCAAGGTCCGATGATTTGACACGGGGAAGGACGCATCGACTAAAGCCCATCCTTGCCGCCTCCCGTATCCTCGCCTCTACCTGATTCACCCCCCGCACTTCACCCGTCAGACCCACCTCGCCGCAGACAACGGTGGCCGCATCTATTGGTCTATCGAGGAAACTGGACATCATTGACGATACAATGCCCAGATCAACGGCAGGTTCGACCAGTTTAACGCCCCCGGCCACGTTGATAAATATATCGTGGTTCCCCAGGTGAAAGCCGCATACCTTGTCGAGTACGGCTGCCAGGAGTGACACCCTGTTATGATCGACACCAATCGTGGTCCTTCGCGGTATGCCAAAGTTTGTTTCGCTCACCAGTGATTGTATTTCTACCAAAATCGGCCTCGTCCCTTCTATGCTGGGCACCACGGCAGACCCTGCCGCCCCTGTGGGTCGCTCCGAGAGAAAAAGCGCCGAGGGATTGGTGACCTCGGAAAGGCCGTCCCCCTTCATTTCAAAGACAGCAATCTCATTGGTCGGGCCAAATCTGTTCTTTACGCTCCTCACAATACGAAAGGCATGACCCGAATCACCTTCGAAATAGAGGACCGTATCAACCATATGTTCCAGCACCCTCGGTCCGGCTATGGCCCCCTCCTTCGTGACATGCCCTATAAGAAAACTCGGTATCCCCGTTTTTTTCGAAGTGAGTATGAGTTTTCCAGCTGCCTCCCTGATCTGGCTTACACTCCCCGGTGCGGAGGAAAGTGCCGAGGAATAGATAGTCTGAATGGAGTCAACAACCACGACCCCCGGCTTCATCTCTTCAATATATCTCAATATGTTTTCCAGGGATATCTCCACCAGGACGAAGAGATTCGGGGACGATGCCCCGATCCGCTTTCCCCTCATTTTTATCTGCCGTCCCGATTCCTCGCCGGAGATATAGAGAACCTTCAACCCCTTCTCGGCAAGATTATGCATGGCCTGCAGAAGGAGGGTCGATTTCCCGATTCCGGGATCACCGCCTATCAGAACTGCCGAACCGTGAACGATTCCACCACCCAGAACACGGTCCATATCGGCAATCCCGATCTCGATCCTGTCCTTTTCATCGGCCTCAATGGACTCAATTGGCATCGGTGACTCGTCAAAGCCAATCTTAACCGATTGGGTGGTCTCTCGCAGCTCTTCCTCGACGAACTGGTTCCACTCACCGCAGGAGGGACATTTCCCCATCCATTTCGGGGATTGATGTCCACAGTTCTGACAGATAAAGGCAACTTTTATCTTTTTCACGTAAGAGGGTTCCTCGTGTATAATGGAAAGGCGCGTCAAAAACGATTGTCATTAGCGACCTAATGGAATATATGGGTATTTGATCATCTCGTCAACACAAAACCAAAATATCTTGAGTATAGGGATCAATTTTGGTATCTACTTCAGGTTCTGAACCACTATACTTGTATATATGAGGAAGTATTTTTTATGAGCAATCCTAATTTTAGTTCCGGCCCATGCAGCAAAAGGCCGGGGTGGAAACTTGATGTTCTCGGAGATGGGGCCTTGGGTCGCTCCCATCGCAGCGCTCTGGGAAAGGGAAAACTGGAAAAGGCAATCAGGGAGAGCAAGAAAGTGCTTGGCCTACCCGAGGATTATCTTCTGGGTATACTCCCGGGATCGGATACGGGCACCTTCGAGGGGGCCCTGTGGTCTCTTCTCGGTCCGAAGCCGGTAACCGTCCTTGTCTGGGAAAGCTTCAGCGAGGGATGGGCAACTGACATCGCCAGACAGCTCAAACTTGACCCTGCCATACTGAGGGCAGAGTATGGAAAGATTCCGAACCTCAATAAAATCGACTGGTCCTCCGATGTGGTATTCGTGGCAAACGGCACCACAAGCGGGGTCAGAATTCCAAACTGGGACTGGATTCCCGAGGATAGAGAAGGGCTTGCGATCTGCGATGCAACGAGTGCAGTCTTCGCCATGTATATAGACTGGAAAAAAGTGGATGTCCTGACCTACTCATGGCAGAAGTGTCTGGGAGGGGAGGCCGCTCACGGGGTCCTCATTCTGAGCCCCCGGGCGGTTGAGCGGATAGAAACTTACGATCCCCCGTGGCCCATGCCGAAGATATTCCGCCTGAAGAAGGGGAGCAAGCTGAACAGAAGCATCTTCGAGGGGAGCACGGTCAATACCCCGTCCATGCTCTGTGTCGAGGATTATCTCGATGCGCTTGAATGGGCCGACGGGATTGGTCTTCCGGGGCTTATAGAGAGGAGCAAATCCAATCTCCGCATCGTCGAAGCGTGGGTGAACCGGACGGACTGGATCGATTTTCTCGCAGATTCTGAAGAAATACTCTCCCATACCTCTGTCTGTTTGGCAATCACAGCGGAGGCATTCACGGCAATGCCGAAGGAGGAACAATCGAAGTTCATCGAGGATATCGCGGACACATTAAGCAGAGAAAATATTGCCCATGATACGGGTTCATACAAGGATGCTCCCCCAGGGTTTCGTTTCTGGTGCGGCCCGACGGTGGAGGCGGAAGACATTACAAAGGCACTCGAAGGTCTCGAAACAATATACCTGAAAAAGATAAAAGATTTGCAGTAGGGAGGCGACAAAGACTGATGAAAAGGATTCTGGTAAGCGATACGCTCGCACAAGAGGGAATTGAGATATTCGAAAAGGCGAAGGGAATAGAAGTTGACGTGAAGACCAACCTCACCCCCGACGAATTGCGCGGCATAATAAACAATTACGACGGCTTGGCTATTCGAAGTGCAACAGAGGTAACCAGAGATATCATCGACGCGGCAGAAAACCTCAAGGTAATAGGGAGAGCGGGCATCGGACTCGACAATGTGGATGTGGATGCAGCGAGCAAGCAGGGAATCGTTGTCATGAACACTCCGGGAGGAAATACCAATACCACGGCGGAACATGCCATCACGATGATGCTTTCTCTTGCCAGAAAGGTGCCTCAGGCAACCATGTCGATGAAAGAGGGAAAGTGGGAAAAGAAAAAGTTTATGGGCTATGAAATCCTCAACAAGACCCTCGGAATCATGGGAACGGGCAGGGTAGGCACAATCGTGGCACAAAGGGCCATGGGGTTGAGAATGAATGTCATCGCCTATGATCCCTTTATTTCGCCGGAGGCCGCGGAAAAACTGGGAATAACCCTCGTCTCCCTCGAGGAGCTTCTGGAAAAATCGGACTTTGTTTCTGTTCACACACCACTGACCGATGAAACAAAGGGGCTCGTCGGCGCAGAGGCAATAGCAAAGATGAAAGACGGTGCCTTTATCATCAATTGCGCGAGGGGCGGAATAGTGGATGAGAAAGCCCTCTATAATGCCCTGAGAGCGGGAAAGGTAGCGGGTGCTGCCCTTGATGTGTTCGCGGAAGAACCAACCAGAAATACTAAACTCGTCGCACTGGAGAACGTCATCTGCACGCCCCACCTTGGGGCATCGACCGACGAGGCCCAGAGGAACGTCGCCATATCCGTGGCAGAGCAGATCATCGATTTCCTCACCACCGGCGAAATAAAAAACGCCGTAAACTTTCCCTCTGTCAGCGCCGAGGTCCTCAGCCGGATACGGCCCTATCTCGTGCTTGCAGAGAAGCTCGGCAGGTTAGAGGCCCAGATTGTATCAGGCGGAATACGGGAGGTGAACATCGAATTCAGCGGAGAAATCCTCGATTACGACGTTTCTCCTCTAACGATAGCCCTTCTGAAGGGACTTCTGACACCGATACTGAAGGAAAATATAAACTATATAAACGCGCCGATCATTGCAAAAGAGCGCGGAATACGCGTAGTTGAATCGAAGAGCAGTGAATCGAGAGACTACAGAAGCATGATTACACTCAAGGTCAAGACATCCAAGGATGAGGGCCTTGCTGAGGGTGCAATCTTTGGAAGAAGGGATCCGCGTATCGTGAAGATAAACGAATTCCCCCTTGATGCAATCCCGGAAGGGCACATGGTTCTTGTCTACAACTATGACAAACCGGGTGTCATCGGTAACATCGGAACAACACTGGGAAACAGCGGAATCAATATAGCCAGACTGCACCTGGGCCGCGAAAAAATCGACGGAAAGGCCCTCGTTGTCCTGAGTACGGACAGCCGGACAACAAACGAGGCATTGAAGAAGCTCCGTGATTTGCCCCATGTTATATCAATAACCAGGATCGAAATGTAGACTGTCGGGAGAGAAAATATGGCACAAGTTGTTGTTATAGGAACACAGTGGGGTGATGAAGGAAAAGGGAAAATCGTCGATCTTTACGCGCGTGAAGCCGATGTGATCGCACGCTTTCAGGGAGGAGATAACGCAGGTCACACCCTGGTGGTAAAGGGAAAGCAGACCATTCTCCATCTTATACCATCGGGAATCCTCCACAATAACAAGACATGCATCCTTGGAAACGGAATGGTAATAAATCCCGAGGTTCTGATTCAGGAAATCGACGAACTCAAGAAAAACAGCCTTTTCCCGCCGGACACAAAGCTCTATATCAGCGAAAATGCTCATATAATAATGCCCTATCACAAGCGTCTGGACAGCGCACGTGAGGCGCGCAAGGGAAAACAGCAGATCGGGACGACGGGAAAGGGTATCGGTCCTGCCTATGAGGACAAGGCATCACGTACGGGTATCCGGCTCATCGACATCCTTGACGACGATCACTTTCGAGAGGTGCTTGAGAGGAACGTTGAGGAAAAAAACTTCTTCCTCACCGATTATTTCGGGGAAGAACCCCTCGATTTTGAGGAAATATACAGAGAATACCGGGGATATGCCAACCGTTTGAGAGAATATGCGACAAACGCATCACTTATAATCGAAGGGGAAATCAAAAAGGGAAAACACGTCCTCTTTGAGGGAGCCCAAGGGTCACACCTTGATATCGACCATGGTACTTATCCATTTGTGACGTCATCGAGCACACTGGCAGGAAATGCCTGCTGCGGCGTCGGTCTGGGACCAACAAAGATCGATTCTGTCATCGGAATATGCAAGGCCTACACGACCAGGGTAGGCAGCGGTCCCTTTGTCACAGAGCTGAACGATGCTACAGGAGAAAGAATTCAGAGGGTGGGGAAAGAATTCGGTGCCACGACAGGAAGAAAGAGACGCTGCGGATGGCTTGACATGGTTCTGGTGAGACAATCGGCGAGGCTTTCGGGAATAGCCGGCCTTGCCCTTACCAAGCTCGACGTCCTCACGGGAATCGAGACCCTGAATATCTGCACGGGATACCGGGGGGGGAAGGGTGAATTTACGGAATCGGCACCCTCCAATCTCCGTATGCTTGAAGACTGCGAGCCTGTCTATGAAGAGATGGCTGGCTGGACGGAAGACATAAGCGGCGCGAGGAAGACAGAAGAGCTTCCCCGAAATGCGAGAAAGTATGTGGAAAGAATTGAAGAGCTTTCGGGGGTAGAGGCAGTACTCATTTCGGTAGGTGCCGGAAGAGAGGAAACGATTGTCATGAAAAGGCCTTTTTGACCCGGCATGCTATCAGAGAGGAGGTGAATTTAGTTAACAAAAAGTTCGATACAAGGGAAACCGTGCTTCTTTGCACCAATGCTGCATTGAAAAAGAAGGCAAAGGATCTCGTCATTCTCAAGGTACAGGAGCTCTCCTCGTTCACCGATTTTTTTGTCATCTGCAGCGGGAGTTCCGACCGTCAGGTTCAGGCAATAGCCGATTCGATCCAGACAGACCTTAAGAAGTCGGGCGTGTTGCCGCTCGGTGTTGAAGGAGGGCGCTCGGGAAAATGGGTTCTTATAGACTATGGCGATGTGGTAGTGCACGTGTTTTACGAAGCCACGAGAGAGTTTTATGACATAGAACGGCTCTGGGCTGATGCCCCCAGCATGATAGTCAACGAAAACGCTCAGGAACTGAAAGACCTTGAAGATAACATGTAACATCAGGGACATGGCTTTCGGTCTTGCCGACATCCTATTCCCTCCCCGGTGCATTATCTGCGGAGGGTCTCCGGAAGAGGGTGGGAAGGCCCCCTTTTGTTCCGAATGCCTAAGAAAGGTATCCTTCATCCGTCCGCCTTTGTGCACATGCTGCGGCCTTCAGTTCACCGGCGCAGGAAGCGTGAACCACCTCTGTGGAAACTGTATGTCGAAAGACCCCTTCTTCTCGACAGCCCGGTCGCTGGGAGTATATGATACGATACTTCTTGATACGATTCACCTCTTCAAATATAGTGGCAGGATCCTCATTGGCGAGCTTATGGGCAGACTTATGGCGGAACACCGATATGACTCGCTTTCCATTCCGGAATTCTCACTCATCATCCCCGTTCCCCTGCATCCGAAAAAGCTTAAAGAGAGAGGATTCAATCAATCTCTCGTATTGGGAAGAGAGCTCTCGAAAAAATTTTCCATACCCCTTGACTTCGGCTCGTTAAAGAGACGAATCGATACGAAGCCACAGGTTAATCTTGGAAAGTCCGAACGGATCAAAAACGTAAAGGGCGCCTTTATGGTAAAAGAAAAAGCTCAGATCGAAGGGAAAAGGGTACTCCTGGTGGACGATGTCTATACCACAGGGAGTACGGTAAACGAATGCGCACGGGTGCTTCGAGAGGCAAAGGCATCCGAGGTTGCAGTACTCACTCTCGCCAGGGCATAATCGAGGGAAGCGAAGAGAATGGAAAACATCGTATCGAGGGAAATACTCAAAGAAAGGCTGGAGAGCCTCAAGAACGAGGGGAAGAAAATCGTCTTTACCAATGGATGTTTTGATATCATCCATGCAGGACATGTGAGATACCTCAGGGAGGCAAAGAAATTAGGCGACATTCTGGTGCTTGCGCTGAACAGCGATTCTTCGGTGAAAGTGATAAAGGGTGATGAAAGACCAATTGTTCCTGAGGAAGAAAGGGCAATTGTTGTCGGTTCCCTCGTATCGGTCGATTTTGTAACATTATTCGATGAAGAAACGCCCCTTCGGCTCATCGAATATTTAAGGCCCCATATACTGGTAAAGGGGGGAGACTGGGATGAAGAGAATGTCGTGGGACGAGACGCTGTAAGACAATGGGGGGGTGAGGTTGTCATTATACCGGAGGTCAAAGGAGCGTCGACCACCAATATAATAGAAAAAATAAGAAATAATTTTTCTTTACAAAAAAAGTAACATTGTATATATGATGTCGCACTTTTAAAAAGTAAAAGGGGCGGGAACGATCGAACAATGAAGAAGGAACAGCTCGAATACTTCAAAAATCTCTTCACTCAAAGAATAAATGAACTGCTCAGCGAAGCGGGAAAAACTGTTTCGGAAATGACCGACAAAAATGAGAGTTTTCCTGATCTGAGCGACAGGGCTTCTCAGGAATCGGACAGAAATTTCGAATTGAGGATACGAGACCGAGAGAGGAAGCTGATTAAAAAAATGAAGGAAGCGCTTGCGAGAATCGATGACGAAACCTTCGGAATATGCGATGTCTGCGGAAAAAAGATATCGGAGAAGAGATTGATGGCACGTCCCGTCACGACGCTCTGCATCGATTGCAAAAAGAAACAGGAAGAACTCGAAAAACAGCGCGGAGAATAGACAGGACCCTTTCTCGAAAAGATACCTCACTTTTTTCTTCCTTAAACGTACCATCAATTCCAATTGAGCACCCCTCAAAAACGATAACCCCTCTCAGGCAGGGGCGAATACCCTTGAAAAGGCAAATCCGTTCTGTTATCGTCTTTCCCATCTTTGGAAAAATGACAGGACCCGTTTTAAATCGATGATGAAAAAGTCTCTCTTTGTGTTCTACTCTATAGTGATTCTCGTTTTAGTCTCTCCTATCAAGGCCGCCGCATATGTCCCCCCGGCGGAGCAGATTCTGAAATCACTCCAATCATCGAACCGCGGCATCAGCACGCTCACGGTCGAACTTGAAACAACCATTTACGAGGACTTGTACGGAATGGGAGTGACAGGAGCAGAGGAAAGACTCTTCATCAAAAAAGGCTTTTTCTTACGATTGGAGCGATATCGCTTCTCCGGAAAAGAGAGGATCATTCAGAGGGGGCGAAAGGCCCTTGCGATCCTCTTGAATGAAGCGGATTCGGGCGTTCGGATCATCGATACGGTTTTCCCTCTGTTATGGTTTCAATCATCACTGGATGACCTTGTGGACACCCTCAATTTTCTTGGAGTTGATACGGCGACCACGTCGCTCGACCGGATAGGAAAAGAGGTTTCCTATACAATAGGAACTAATGACGAGGGCAAACCGGGAAGCCGGCTATGGATAGAAAGAAAACGGGGGGTTCCCCTTCGGTTTACGGGCATCGTGACGTCAGAGGGAAGGAAGGTGACACTGCGTGCCGACTACATCGATTATATCCCCCTGAAGAAGGGGGTCTGGTTTCCCGGAACCATCAGGATCTACAAAGACGACGCCCTCTGGGTCGAAAGCACGACAAAAACGACAGAGGTCAACACAGATCTTCCCGAGAGCCTCTTTTATACACCCGAGGGAACCCATGACGGTATTCCCCTCACAACTTTTATCACTATCAAGGAATAAGAGAAGGTGGTTGCCGCAATAGCCGTAAATATACCCTCTGCAAAGACCTTCACCTACTCCGTACCGGGGGAGATGGAAGAGGCGCTCGCCGTTGGCAAAAGGGTCCTCGTCCCCTTCGGGAAGAGGAAAGTGACGGGCTATGTTACTGAAATAAAAGACCTCTCTGAGAGAGAAGGCCTAAAAGAGATCATCGAGATCCTGGATAAAAATCCCCTTTTTACAAAGGAGGACCTCACATTCTACCGATGGGTATCGGACTACTACATGCATCCACTGGGGAAATCGCTCAGGGAAATACTCCCGGGAGGCATCGACGTGAAGAGCGATGTCTGGATTTTTCCCGAGGGCGACGGGAAGGAAGGGGGAGAAAAAAAGATATCCCCCACCCAGAGAAAGATCATCGGCATCCTCGAGAACTGTCATAACGGCATTTCCTCAAAAAACCTCAAAGAGAAACTCGGCAGGGGAAACATCGGAGAGGACCTGAAAACCCTTCAGGAATCGGGATTTCTCAGGATGGAAGAAAAGCTCCGAAAGGCCGAGGTCAGAGTAAAAAAGGAATGCATGATCAGTCTCACACCCGATCTTTCCGACGACACAAGACTTACGGAGAAACAGGAGAGGATAATAGAGCTTCTCAGAGGAAACGGCGAGGTCCCCCTCTCAGCACTTCACAATGAAGTAAAAAATATACGATCGGCAATAAACAGAATGGAAAAGAGGGGTCTTCTCTCCCTCTCGGAAAAAGAGGTGCTTCGCGCCCCTGACACCCCATGTGACATCGGTATTGGCGGCGGTGATATCCATCTTAACAGTCAACAAAAGGAGTCACTCGAAGAAATCATAGAGGGAATCCTCTCCAAGCAGTATCGGCCCTATCTCCTCCATGGTGTCACGGGAAGCGGGAAAACGGAGGTATACCTGAGGGCCATCCAAAAGGTCCTCGATCTGAAAGGGAGCGCCATCTTTCTCGTCCCGGAGATAGCACTGACCCCTCAATTGATAAGCAGGATCAAAGAAAAATTTGACGAAGATATTATCGCAATTTTACACAGCGGAATCGGGAAGAGTTCAAAATACGACGAGTGGAGACGGGCACAGAGGGGAGACGCGAAAATCATCATCGGTGCTCGATCAGCCATATTCGCGCCGGTTAAAAATCTCCGATTAATCATCGTCGATGAAGAACACGACGCATCGTATAAACAGGACGAGCGCCTCACCTACAACGCCCGTGATTGTGCCATGGTAAAGGCGAGGCTGAGTTCTGCAACGGTTATACTGGGCTCGGCGACACCGGGGCTCCAGACATACTTCAACATCCAGGAAAAGGACATTACCCATCTCACTCTCACAAAACGGGTCGTCGACAGGCCACTTCCCGAGATTGAAATTATCGATATGAAGAATGAGCGGGAAGAGCGGGGAGCTCTCTCCATCCTTTCCAAAAGGCTCAAGGGGGTGATTCAGGAAACACTTGATTCAAAGAAGCAGACCCTTCTCTTCCTGAACAGGAGGGGGTTCAATACCTTTCTCGTTTGCACGGACTGCGGGTATATATTCAAATGTCTGAACTGTTCCGTTTCCATGACACATCACGCGAGCGACGGCACGATGAGGTGCCATTACTGCGACTATGTCCTCAAGGCACCTCCTCTCTGTCCCCAATGCGGCGGTTCCAAGATAGGAAGTTATGGAACGGGAACGGAAAAGCTCCAGGAGGAAATCGAGGCACTCTTCCCTCAGGCCAGGGTGGAACGTATGGACAGCGATTCCATGTCAAAAAGGGGTGCCTACGAGAGAATTCTGCGAGAACTGGACAGGGGCACGATCGACATCCTTGTGGGCACCCAGATGATCGCAAAGGGACACGACTTCCCCAACGTGACCCTCGTCGGGATCGTTTCGGCCGACACATCATTAAATATCCCCGATTTCAGGGCCTCCGAGAGGACTTTCCAGATCATTACCCAGGTCTCCGGTCGCGGGGGGAGGGGTGATTTCCCCGGGAGGGTCATTATCCAGACACTGAACCCCGAGCAGTATGCAATTACCTACGCCAGAGATCACAACTATCTCGGTTTCTACAATGAAGAGATGTCAACCCGCCGCGAATTGAGTTATCCTCCCTTCAGCAGAATAGTAAAGTTTCGAATATCAAGCACAAAAGAAGAGAGCGTAAAAAAAAGTGCCGCCCTGCTGGGAGAGATTGCACGAAAGATCGTACAAAAGTACAACATAACCGTTATGGGTCCTGCGGAGGCGCCCATCGCCAAGATCAAGGGACGATATCGGTGGCACATGCTGCTCAGGGGGAAGGACGTAAAAAAACTCCACGCCCTATCAGGAAAAATCCTTGAACAAGTGGGAAAATCTGAGGCAGATATCAGACTGGACGTGGATCCGCTGAATTTCATGTAGTACCCGGAAATAAGGAAAAGGGATATCTCATGTCAGCAATAACAAGTGTTTCGCTTATCGGGGCCGGGGCCATCGGCTCCTATTACGCGAGCAAGCTATTCGACCTCGACAGGGATTGCATATCCCTCATCGCGGGAGGAAAACGCTACGACCGGCTCGAAAAGGAGGGTTTCATCGTAAACGAGAGACATTTCTCGATCCCCCTTATAAGACCGGGTGACGAAAAAGGGCCCGCTGATCTGATCATAGTGGCCGTCAAACACGACCAACTTCCCGACGCCATCGGTGACATCAAAAACCGAGTGGGCGAAAAAACCATCATACTTTCCATCATGAACGGCATCGACAGTGAAGAAGCGATAGGTGCCGTCTACGGAATGGACAGGGTATTGTACGGTGTTGCCGTCGGCATCGATGCGGTCAGGGTTGGAAACAGCGTAATCTATTCAAAGGATGGAATCCTGTTTTTCGGAGAAGGGGAAAACGCTGCACCCTCGGAACGGGTCAGACTGATAAAGGACCTTTTCGACAGAGCGGGCATCGTAAGCGAAACGCCTCAGGATATGATACGAACGCTCTGGTGGAAATTTATGATCAACGTGGGCATAAATCAGACATCGGCCATCCTGGGTGCGCCCTACGGCGTTTTTCAACAATCCCCAAACGCCCGAAATCTCGTCGATTCCGCCATGAGGGAGGTGACAGCCATCGCCGCAGCGGCAGGCGTCCATATCGACGAGGATGATGTAAAACAGTGGAACGAAATCCTCTCGGGTCTCTCGCCGGAGGGAAAAACCTCCATGCTCCAAGACGTGGAGGCCAGGAGGAAAACCGAAGTCGAGATGTTGGCGGGAACGGTAATCCGTCTGGGGAGAAAATACAACATTCCCACGCCGGTTAACGAGACACTTTTCAATTTTATAACGGTGATTGAACAATCCTTCTGAAAACAAAAAAAAGGGGGGGTAGTGAATAAATTGACGGCGGCGATTCCGAGGACTTTTGTCTTTATTATCATATTTCTTTTTTGTATGTCATGCCAGGCAGACCCGATCATCAATGACCTTCAAAGTGACAACCCCGTAATATGGGCTGATGCAGCGGACACGCTCAGCAAGAGCAGGGACCCGCGTGTTCTCGAACCGCTGATCGATGGGCTGAAAAATGAGAATCGTCATGTCAGAAAAAAAGCCGCCGAGGGCCTCGGAAATATGGGAGACCCGAGGGGAACGGAGCCCCTGATCGCGGCACTCGACGATGAATACTGGGAGGTGAGAAAAAAATCTGTCGAGGCCCTGGGTAAAATAAAAGACGAGAAGGCGATAGCCCCCCTTATTTCTTCACTGAATGACAGCGATCACGATGTCAGATTCGGTGCGGCGAGGGCACTTCAAAAGATAGGGAAACCGGCCACAGGGCCTCTTGTCGTGGCACTGAAGAGAAGAGAAAGTATGATACGGAAGGGGGCCGCCACTACCCTGAGTAAAATCGGATGGCGGCCGGCGAATACCGCGGAGGCAATAACGCTCCTTCTGGCAGGCCAAAGCTGGGACGAGCTTACATCAATCGGTGCGGGAGCAGTGAGCCCCCTCGTCGAGGCTCTCGAAGATAAGGACGGCAACGTCAGAGAGGGGGCGGCCGGGGCTCTGAAAAAGATAGGAAACCCTGCGATAAAACCCCTCGTCACGGTCCTAGAGAGCAAAAACGGTGTGGTTCGCAAAGAAGCGGCAGACATCCTGATAAAATTGGGCTGGAAACCGTCGAACACCAAAGAGAGGGTGCTCTTTCTTATCGCCAATCAAGAGTGGAATGACATCGCAAAAACAGGAACTCTCGTAATCCCTTACTTAAAAGTAACTCTGAAAGACGAAGACAGCAAAATCAGAAAGAATGCGGCGGAAACCCTTGAAAAAATTGGATGGCGCCCGTCAACAGAAGAGGAGAAGGCCTATTTTCTCCTGGCAAACCAGAAGTTGGAAGATCTCGCAAAGATGGAACAATTGGGAACAGATCTCCTGATCATAGCGTTACAGGATAACGACGATGACATTCGAAAGAAGGCCCTTCGGGCCCTTGGCAAAAAAGGCGACACCCGGGGGTTGCCCCCCATTGTGGCCGCACTGAAAGACGAGAACCCGGAAATTCGATTCGAATCGGCGGCAGCTCTCAAAAAAATAGGAACCGAGGGCTCTGTGAAACCACTGATCAGTGTCCTCGAAGACGAGAGTGCAAAGGTAAGAGAAGAAGCGACCGAGGCCCTTGCAGCCATAGGGTCGCCTGCCGTGGAACTCCTTATCGCTCTCCTTGCAGAAGGACGGAAAAACTCCCGACGATCTGCCGCCGGTGCCCTGGGGACGATCGGGGATACGAAAAGTATAGGACCGCTCATAGCCGCCTTAAACGATGAGGACTGGAAGGTCGTCAAGGCTTCGGCCCTCTCCCTCGGAAAAATAGGCGCCGTGAGCGCCCTCGACCCCATCATCGCCCTTCTGGAGGAAAAAGACCCTAATATCAGGGAGGGGGCCGCTGAGGCCCTCGGGAAAATAGGGGATAAAAGGGCCGTCCCTTCCCTTATCGACGCACTTGCCGATGAAAGCGGTTTTGTCCGCGGGAAGGCGGCCGGGTCTCTGGGCGAATTAGGTGATAAAAGTTCCCTTGAATCCCTGAAACACGCGCTCAAAGATAATAACGGCTCCGTTCGAAAGGAAGCGGCAAAAGCCCTGGCAAAAATGGAGTGGGATCCTTCAGCCTCAGACGAGGACGACAGGATCACCTATCTCATTTCAAATGAGAGGTGGGACGAGCTGATAAAGACAGGAACACCGGCGGTAGATAAGCTAATCGATGCCGCAAATGATGACGATGAAAACGTCAGAGCTAAATCGGCCTGGACGCTCGGTGAAATAAAGGATCCGACGGCCATAGAACCACTCATTGAGGCGTTAAAGGATGACGACACCACGGTGCGCGCCGAGGCATCTCTGGCCCTCGAACATATGGGCTCTCCTTCGGTTCAGCCACTTATCGAGTCACTGGAAGACAAAGCCCTTCGAAAAAAGTCGCTTGTCCTTTTGGGAAAGATAGGGGATGAAAGAGCCGTCGCTCCGATCGTCAAAAAACTCAATGACTGGAATCTCAACGTCGAAGCAGCGGAGGCACTCGCTGCCCTGGGGTGGAAACCTGCATCGGAAAGAGAAAGGGTTCTCTGGTTGGTCGCCACACGAAACGCAAAAAGTCTTGACAAAAACTGGAACACGACAAAAGACGTTCTCTTAAAAGAAATAGAAAATCCCGATGCGGTTGCAGTCGAAAACGCGCTTTTGGCCTTCGATTTCATCGGAAAGGCGGAGATCGTGCCTCTTCTGGTTGAAAAACTGGCCTCATCGGGCACCGAGACGATGGCAGAGACCTACCTCAATTGCGGGAACCCGGAGCTCGAAGAGGCGGCACGGAAATGGGCCGAAAAGCGGGGCTACAAGATCAAGTAAATGGGGTTTATTATTTGGTCTTCAGATAAGACAGAAACTGCTGATATTTTTTATTTTTGGGATTCAGACTGAGGGCCTTCTTTATATCGGCCCGGGCCTGTCTCATGTCTCCCTTGGCATGCCAGGCAATTCCCCTGTTATAGTAGGCATCGGCATAGCCCGGTTGTAGCTCGATCGCCATGGTGTAATCGTCTATTGCCCGGTCGTATGCCCCCTTTACCCTGAAGGCGGCTCCCCGATTATTATAGGCATAGGCATGTTCGGAATCTATTTTCAATGCCATGTCATAGTTGTCGATGGCATCGTCAACATCGCCCTTTTGCTCCCGGGCGACGCCCCTGTTATTGTAGAAATCGGCATTGTAGACATCAAGACCGAGGGCCTTATTGTAATAGGCGATTGCCCGGGGATAATTCCCCTGTATTCCGTAGATTACTCCCCTGTTGTTATAGGCGGCGGCGAGGAGAGGATCTATTTCCATGGCCTCATGATAATCTGCTATGGCCCGCTCAATATCCCCCTTAAACTTCCATGCGACGCCCCTGTTGTTATAGGCCATTGCATGGCGTGGATCAATTTCAAGGGCCTTGTTGTAATAGTCAATGGCCCTTTCAACTTCGCCCTGTTTTCTCAAATCTACAGCAAAATTATTGTACGCATTGGCACTTAAGAGCTTTACTGATGATGCGTCGCTGACGGGTTTTCCCGAATGTGACAGGCACCCAGCGAGAAGCAATAACGATGATATTGCGAAGAAGACGAAAACGCCCTTCATAATCCTCATACAATCTTTCCCCTAGCCATACTATTAAATCAAAGCCGTGATAAAATCAATGGCAAAAATCAAAATCGTAAAAAGAAGTATAGCTCAGCTAAAATCTGAGATGAAGAGCGAGTATATGCAATCGAGAGATTCCCCTCAACAGTCGGAACGTGCTCGCAGCAGGACTTCGGGGATTTACAATTGAATCAGTATTATTGATCCAGATATTCTGTGATCTGATCCTCAATTACCAATTTTTGAGAGCTGTAGTCATCGGGAAATTCCCGCGCCGCTCTTTTCCTGACCTCTTCAAGCACCACCTCAGGAACATCTTCCGCTGAATAATTCTGTATATAAAAAAAGTCCCTTATCTGGACATCTATCAAATATTTCTGCGCGCAATAATTATGGGGACATTCGGATGCGGCCTTTTCTTTGATCCTCCTGAGGAGAACCTCGGAAATTCCATCACTGTTGCAATCCCGTATTTCAAAATAGGCGTTTTTCTGCCGTTCTATTGCGTGCTCTCGTGAATTGTAATCATAGGGATGCTCTCGTGCCGCTCTCTCCTTGATAACAACCATAATATGGGTAGGTGCGTCTTCGGCGTAAACAGCAAGGGCTGTTAAAAGGACAATCCCGGACAGAATTACTGATAAGGTCCTCACCCTTCCCCCTTTTTTTGATTGAATAGAAGAACAAACCGTTTTTATTTTAAACAGTTTTAAAGGAGATTACAACTTGAATTTTACCCCCGTCTTTTATACTATACCTCCTATCAATTTTTCGGGAAGGGCAGGGGATTGCTTACATGAGAGTTTTCAAAAGGTATTCAATTATTTTGTTTGCCCTGACTTTTTTTATGCTTTCCTGCAGCACCGTCCCGATAACGGGGCGTCGACAATTGAATCTGGTTCCCCATGAATCAATGCTCTCTATGAGTTTTGAGCAGTACGATCAGTTTCTTAAAAAACATAAACTGAGCACTGATAAAAAAAAGACCCAGATGGTAAAGCGAACGGGTCAGCGGATTCAGAGGGCGGTGGAGCAGTATTTTGTCGAGAACCGCATGTCCCACAAGCTGAGGAATTACAAGTGGGACTTCAATCTTGTAGAAAACAAAGAGGAAAATGCCTGGTGCATGCCCGGGGGGAAGGTCGTCATTTACACCGGAATTCTGCAGTATACCAGAGACGAGGCGGGTCTTGCCGTGGTCATGAGTCATGAGATAGCTCACGCCATAGCGGGTCACGGAAACGAGAGGATGAGCCAGTTTCTGGCGCTTCAAATGGGCGGCACTGCACTCTCCACGGCATTGTCGAGTCAACCTTCAGAGACGCAAAGGCTCTGGATGACGGCTTTCGGTGTTGGCGCCCAGGTCGGATTTATTCTCCCCTACAGCCGCATCCAGGAATATGAGGCGGATCATCTTGGGCTTATATTCATGGCCAAGGCAGGATATGATCCCGAGGGTGCCATAGCTTTCTGGGAGAGGATGTCCCAGAAGAAAGAAGGGTATCACCCTCCCGTATTTTTGAGCACTCACCCCTCCGATGCTATGAGAATCAGAAAAATAAAGGAACTGATCCCGAAGGCCAGGAAACATTATAAAAAAGCGAGGTAATTTCAGCGGCGGAGAGCACCACTTTCTGTCTGTTTTTAATTTTCATAACCACTATGTTGCTTAAAGAGATCGTACACATTTTAGGGGGAAAGGTGCTTACAGAAACCTTTCACGGCGAGGCGGAAATTGCGTCGGGCGGGGCTGCCGATCTGATGAGCGATGTCCTGGCCTTTACAACGGAAAAAAGCAGCCTCTTGCTGAGCGGTCTCACGAATCAGCAGGTGCTGCGAACTGCCGAGATGTCCAATATAGGGGCGATTGTCTTTGTCCGGGGAAAGATACCCCCGCCTCCCACTATTGAACTGGCAGAGAAGCTCTCCATTCCCCTCATATCGTGTCGTCATAGTATGTACCAGGCCTGCGGGCTGCTCTCCAAAGCGGGTCTCCCTGATAACGGTGTGGCGTCTATCCTATGATAATAAAAGAAAAGTCAAAGGGGAAAAACGAAGTAAATGAACTGACGCGCGTACAGGAACTGGTATATGAGGTACGCGTTAAAGAGGTCATGACCTCCGAGGTGGTAACCGTCTCGCCGGATATTACCATGAGAGAGCTGATGAGGGTACTCCGCATCAAAAAAATCTCGGGTGTGCCGGTTGTTGCTCGGGGTAATCTCATCGGTATTATCAGTCTTGAAGACCTGGTAAAGGCAGTGGCAGACAGTAGACATTCGCAGGATACCGTGGGCGATAGAATGACGCGTAAACTGGTGGTTTTACGGGCAGACGAGCTGGCCGTACAGGCGGTCAATCTCTTTGCCCAGCACGGGTATGGACGTCTACCGATAGTCGACAACGACGGCAAGCTTGTTGGAATATTGACGGGAAGCGATATTACCCGGGGACTGCTCAGGGTCTTGAGCCAGCGTTACCAGGCGGAAGAGATACGCCGTTACCGCGCCAGCCACATTTTCGAGGATATCGATTCGGAGCAGACGAGTCTTATTCTGAATTACAATATTGCCGCCGGTGATTTCGATCATGGCGGAGCGGCAACGAGCAAACTCAAACGTACCCTCGAACGCCTTGGCGCAAATCCCGCCTTACTGCGAAGAGTTACGATCTCTTCCTATGAGGCCGAAATGAACCTCATACTGCACGCCACAAAGGGAGGACAACTAAGGGCCGTTATTAATCCTCAGCGCATCGTCATTATTACCGAAGATAACGGGCCGGGGATAGAAGATGCGGAAGCCGCCTTCAAGCCGGGCTTTACTACCGCTGCAGACTGGGTTCGTGAATTGGGCTTCGGCGCAGGAATGGGCTTGGCAAATATTAAGCGATACAGCGACCATGCCTCAATCGAGTCTTTACCGGATATGGGCACCCGCCTTTTAGCCGTATTCGAAATGAGTCCACCCGACAAGACCTGAGAATGGCCT
>Ga0208905_1000322_pt1 | contig 24523 bp, 13 predicted proteins | sample AntAceMetag02UKS_FD_184776 | JGI IMG/M metagenome (GOLD analysis project Ga0208905, IMG submission 184776) | Saline lake microbial communities from Ace Lake, Antarctica - Antarctic Ace Lake Metagenome 02UKS (SPAdes) (version 2) | ecosystem: Environmental > Aquatic > Non-marine Saline and... | reverse complement strand
TAATTAAAAAAGAAAAAAAGAACCCAAAAAAGAAAATTTACATCATCATAATTATTTATTAAAATTTAATTTGCAAACCTAAGAGCCTAAGGCGGATTGACTCTGTCAGGTGCTATGCACTCTGACAGGTCAGGAATGTCTAAATATCACAGACATAAAACCTGACAGATTCGGCAATTGCCGAACTGTCAGAGTTTGGCTTTATACGAAGTTTTATTATTAACATAACAATAGTAATTTTCATCCTGTTGATAAAAATATTCTTAAAAAATATTACTTTTGTCATAATTATAAAACTAAAGGGGACTTCTAAAATTTAAACCATTGATAATCAAATATTAATATAAATTCATTGTTAATATTAGTCAATATTACATAAAATTTGAAAATGAGTTACAGTTTTAAGTATTAATTTTTGCTCATCTATTAGCTTTTTTATTGTTAATAACTTTGAAAAAATGTTAATAACTATTTGCTAATTAATTTGTTAAGTTGATTTATTATATTTTGCTTTGTAAAAAATTTAAAAATTATGAAAACACAAAAATATAAAACAACAGGACATATAGGATTTTTTGATGAACAAGAAACAAAAGAAAAATTGTTAAATCTTGGAGACCCACTTGATAAGATAAATAAAACAATTAATTTTGAAATGTTTAGAGCTAAATTAGAATCCAAATTATTAAATCAAAATAAGAAAAACAATGCAGGAGCAAGACCTTTTGATGTTGTTATGATGTTTAAAATAATGATATTGCAAAGATATTATGGACTTGGAGATACACAGATAGAATATCAGATACTCGACAGATTAAGTTTCAAAAAATTTTTAGGATTAGAAAGTGGAGATAAAGTTCCAGATGAGAAGACAGTTTGGTTATTTCGTGAAAACATTACAAATACAGGATTAATTGAAAAAATATTTGAGCAGTTTAGACAATTTTTAGAAAATAAAGGATTAATAATAAATGAAGGTAAAATGGTTGATGCCAGTTTTACATTAGCTCCACGCCAACGAAATACGCGAGAAGAAAACAAAATTATAAAAGAAGGAAAAGGTGATGAACTATGGAATGACAAACCTAACAAAAAGAAACACAAAGATATTGATGGACGTTGGACAAAAAAGAATGGCGAAACATTTTATGGATATAAAAACCATGCAAAAGCAAACACAAAGAGTAAATTTATTGAAACTTACAAGGTTACAGATGCTTCGGTACACGATTCACAGCCATTAGATGATTTATTAACCGAAAAAGATGAATATCAAGATCTTAATGCAGATAGTGCTTATACAGGAGAAGAACAAGAAAAAGTAATCAGCAAGTATAAGATGACAAATAAAATAAATGAAAAGGGGTGCCGTAATAAACCATTAACAGACGAACAAAAAACAAGTAATCGAGAAAAATCAAAAACTAGAGCAAGAGTTGAACACATATTTGGTTTTATGGAACAAAGTATGAATGGATTGTTTGTAAGATCTGTAGGAATAAAAAGAGCAACGGGTATAATAGGTCTAATCAATTTAACATATAATTTATACAGATATGAACAAATTGTAAGGTTAAACATATTAAAAGTTAAATAGCTTATAGATAGATAGATAGATAGATAGATAGATAGATAAAATTTAAAAATATTTTTTAAAAAACATACATAATTCAAAAAGTTATTGTAATTTTGTAATGATTTATGAAAATCATTAATGGGTTCTGTGATTTTTTATGAATCAAAAGTAAAAAAATCAATTTTTAGAACCCGCCTAAAGTATAGTATGTTATTAACAAAATAATTAATCTTTTAAAAAACATAAAAAAATATGAATTATAAACAAATCACTATATTAATATTTACTTCTTTTATAATAAGTTTATCGGTTTATTCTCAAGATATAGCCATTAAAGGAAATACATCTTTTCAAACAGATTTTATAGTTCCTAAAAAAAGTACTTTAATAATTTATCCGGGTAGCAATTTGAAAATGGGAGATAATGTTAGAATTATTATTAATGGAAAAATCATTGCAAAAGGGACAAAAGAAAAGCCAATTATCTTTGAAGGAAATAATGATACTGTTTTTTGGCGGGGAATAAAAATTATTGGCTCTGATTCTACTCCAGATATCAATGAATACTGGAAATGGATAAAAAATGGAGATAAAGAAAAAGAAAAAATATTTTCAGAAAAAATAAAAAAAGGAAACATCTTTGAATATTGTATCTTTAAAAATATTTCAACAGGTAAAAAATTTAAACGCGGCAACAGGTGGAAAGCTACAATACAGGCATATAATACATCTATACGGGTAAGCCATTCTAAATTTGAAAATATCTTGCATGTTGGAGGTGTGCTCACAAAAAAATCTTATGAGATAATAGATAATAATATTTTTGATGATGAGCCAATGCATAAGCCAATAAATAGTACTGATAGCGTTGTTGGTATCTTATATAATAATATTATAAAAGGACATAGAACAACAAGTCAAACATGCGCTGATGGTATATGGACAAGGGATTTTGTAGGATTAATAGCTTCAAATACTGTTGATGCAGTTGGAGACGATGGCATTGACACAGATAATTCAAAAATAATAGTTATTAATAACAATATAACCAATGCCTATGATGATGGAATTGATATAGATGATAAAGGTATAGCATATATTATCAAAAATAATATTTCTGGTGTAGCAGATAATGGCATTTTAATGTCTAATGAATCAAATGGGATTTTAGTAAAAAATACAATAAAAAACTCGGCAAGCGGATTAACTTTAAGAAATGGTGCTAATATTGTTGCAAATAAAATGGAAATTGAAAATAATGAAAAAGGAGTGTTATTATTTCAAGGTATTCCTTGTATGTTATCAAATAAAGATTTTAACAGTATAAAAATACAATTAGGAAAACTCTCAGACGAAGAATTAAATCCGGAATGTGGTTGTGGTATTAAAGGCGTAAAATCCTCACAAGATATTATAAACATATTTGAAAAATATTATACTCATAATAACGACTACTGGATTTTTAATCAAACAAAGTTTGAAACAATAAGTCAATTTGATAAGATAAAAAAAATATTCAAATATATTGATATTCTTAACTTGGAATATTTTGAAAACAAAGAATCAAAATCAAATCCATTTTGTGTAGCATTAAAGAACTCTTTGTATATGACAGGTTCAATAATAGAAGATAACAAGCAGGATATTGTTTTATTTCATAATTTTAAAATAAAAATTGAAGACACAAAATTTACAAATACAGAAAAACAAACACAAATTCTAAATAAATATAAAAACAACTTCTCTTCTGAGCTAATAAATAAACTTAATGCTGACTCAATCAATTTAATAGAAATCAATGCAGAAAATATAATTAAAAAAATTATCAGGTAATTGCCTGATTGACAAAAACATCTGTAACTTTGTGCCTTGAACTTGAAATCCTGAAAGTTAAACTTAATAACTAATTGATGATGAGACAATTACAAAAATATGAATTCCGTAGGATGCCTATCCAACGGTATAAACACATAAAAAAAAATGTTTTGTTTATCTTAATAATTTGCTTAGTTTTTAATTTCAGTTCTTTTGGACAAATTAATACAAATATTGCAAAAAAACCTCTTTTTTCAAAACAAGGTGGCTTTTATAAAAAAAAACAAGTTATAACTCTTTCTGCAAATTCCTCTACAGCAGTTATACGATATACTACTGACGGCTCTACTCCTAATAGTAATTCAAATAAATATAGCAATTCTATTATTATTGACTCAACAACAGTGATAAGAGCGCAAACTTTTGATAAAAATAATTTGCCAAGCAAAATAATTACTCATACTTACTTTATTTATGAAAACTTCAGATTGCCTGTAATATCAATATCAACAAACCCTGACAATTTATGGGATAATAAAATCGGTATGTTTGTTGACCATGGAATAGAAAGACAAAAAGAATGGAGGCGACCTGTTTATCTTGAATTTTTTGAAAATGATATTAATTCTAAAATTGCTTTTAGTGCTAATGCTGATATCAAACTCTTTAGAACAACAGATTTGTCTTCGCCTCAAAAATCATTCAATATTTTCATAAAAGAAGTAAATGATAGTGCAGAATACATTAATCATCAAATATTTCCTGATAAACACATTACAAAATTCAAATCTTTGATTTTGCATAATATTAATGAACATTCATTTATATTTTCCCATGTAATGAGACAAACATTTAAAGATAAAATAAATATTGATTTTCAGGGATATAGATTCGTTATTTTATTTCTGAATGGAAAATATTATGGGATTTATAGTATAGAAGAGGACTATAATAAAGATTATTTTTATGTAAATTATAACATAGATAATATAGATATGTTGTCTATTCCACGAGAGTATAAAGATACATATCAATCAGATAAAGATGAACTAAAAAATTATAACAAAAAAATAAATGTATTATATGGAGATGCAGAGCATTATAATAAAATGTTGAATTTTATCACTGCCAACGATATAAGTTTGCCAAAAAATTATTATTATGTCAAAACACTTATGGATGTAGATAATTTTACAGATTATATAATTGCAGAAATCTTTACAGGTAATATTGGGAAATACAATCAAAGTATAAAATGCTGGAGGCCCAAAACAGATGATGGAAAATGGAGATGGCTAATACATGACCTGAACATAGATTTTTATAATCCTTCAAACGATTCTTTATTAGGAATGACTTTATATTATGAACCTTTGTTTCAAAAATTATTAGAAAATTCTGAATTTAAAAACAAATTTATTAAACACTTTGAAGACCATCTTAATCTCACTTTTACATTACCAAATGTAATGTTTATAATTTGTCTCCTTAAAATCAATCTTGAATTTGAATTACCCAGGCATGTTTTAAAATGGGGCTTGGCAATAAAAACAAAAAAATTTAATGCATTTAGTCCTCCAATTTATGCTTATCAAAACATAATAGACAGATTTAAGCTAAGCGGAACAACCAAACTTAAAATCAATATATACAAGTCACATGCCGGCAAAGTAAAAATTAATGATATGGAAATACCACCCAATAATTTTACAGGTGTTTATTTTAAAGATATACCAATCAAATTACAGGCAATTCCCAAAAATGGCTATAAATTTGTTGGATGGAAAGGAATATCAAAAACCAATACTAATCCTGCATCAATAACTTTAACATCCGATACTTTAACAATAACCGCTGTATTTGAACCTGAAACATCTGAAAAATTAACAAATGATAATTTTAAAAATATATTGCCTGCCAAAATATTTAAAAATACTATATTAACTGAAAAATATTCTCCTTATATAGCCAATAACAATGTAACTGTTTGTAATAACGCAACTTTAACAGTTGAGCCGGGCGTAGAAATACAAATGGCTGATTCTTGCAAAATCATTGTTTATGGTAATTTACAAATGAACGGGACTAAAAATAAACCAATTTACATAAAGCCAAAAACAAACGGAACTTACTGGCATGGATTAAGTTTTTGTGATGCAACAGTTAATCTGTCTTATGTAAGAATTAAAGGAGCTTTTTTTGATTGGTTACCTATAGAAATCTTTACATCTAAAGAAGAAGTCGCTGTTACAAGAGCTATAATTTCATCTTACAATTCTGATATTACATTTGATAATATTAAAGCAGAATCTAACAGGATAGTTATGGGTATTTATGGCGGAAATATTGTTATTAAAAACAGCTCTTTTTCTGACATTAAAGACAAAAATGGAGATTTTCTTGTTAACAAAACTGTTAATAATAAAATAAGAGAAAACGGACATCTTAAACACATGCAAAATTTATATATTGAAGCAGTAGAATCAGTATTAATAGAAAATTGTGATATATATGGCAGAGGCGAACTGTCTCTTGATTTTGTTAAAAATGGAATAATCAGAAATAACAGGTTTTATGTTGTTCATGGAAATGATTTATGGGCAAACTTGGAAGACGCTATTGATATAAGTCGTTCATCTTGTCTAATTCAGGGCAATACTATTTGTAATGCTTATGACAAAGGAATTTCAATAGGAGAAATGTCTCACATTATAGTCAAAGAAAATCTTATTATGAACTGTGGCACTGGTATTTCGGTAAAAGATGGCTCTTATGCACTTATAGACCATAACACTTTTTATGGGAATGGTATTTCTATTGCATCTGAATCAATAAAATCAAAATATGTCGGTGGTATATTCGGAGGTAAAGCCGAAGTAACCAATACAATTATGGCAAATTCATTAAAACATCCTTATTTCTGTGATAAATATTCAACACTTTCTGTTTCTTATTCTCTTTCTAATACTGACACTTTAAAAGGAAAAAACAATGTTTTTGCAGACCCATTATTCGTTGATGAATCTATAGCAAACTTCCGTTTACAAAAAAAATCTCCCTGCATCAATTCAGCCAGTCCCACCAACGCTTCTGTTATTGATAATACTTGTGCAGATATAGGTGCTTATTGCTATAATGCTACTTTAAATGACAAACTTTCATCTCCACCTGTTATTAATTTCCCTGATAATTTTTCTTTTAAACAAGGAGAGACAAAAACTTATGACTTTTCAAAATATATATCAGATAAAGATAATACAATAGACGAACTTATACTTACGTGGTCAAAAAATAATATTGTTGATATTCAACAAAATGGCTGGGAAATTACGTTTTTAAAAGCAAAGTCTGCAAAAGATTTTCTTGAACGGGTAAAAAAATTTCAAACATGCCGCCAAAAATATTACAAAATTAAAACCAAGAAAAAAAGTTTTAAAAAGATAGTAAAAGCATATAATAAAGCAAACAAAACACTTAAAAATTTAAAAAACGAAAATGAAAAAGTGAAACATTGGAATGGTTCAGAAAATATACTTTTTACTGTAACTGACGGAACTAACATTGTTTCAAAATCAGTTACTGTTAAATGCTTACCTGTTGATAAATAGAATAAATAAAAAATATATATCTGTGAATTATAAATATATCATAACATCTATATTTGCTATACTAAATATCTCAGCTTATTCACAAAATACTGATTCCCTGATATTTTCTAAGGAACAAGGATATTATACAAAGCCATTTGAATTAAAAATTACAAATACCAGCCCTGACAATACCATTTATTACACTCTTGATGGAAGTATCCCCACAAAAAATTGTTTTATCTATAAAGCACCTGTAAAAATTGATTACAGATATAATGCTCCAAATGTAATTTCCAATATACCAACAACTCTAAACTATGAAATTTCATTGGGTTTTCAGTGGGTACAACCTAAAAGTCATGTGTTTAAAGCCACAGTAATAAGAGCGGTATCTTATAAAAACCAAAAGCCATCAAGTAAAGTTTATACTTATACATTTTTTGTAGATACAGCTATGTATTTAAGATATAACTATCCTGTTATATCACTTGTTACAAATCCTGATAATTTTTTTGATAAAGATAAAGGAATCTATGTCCCTGGTAAAGATTATATTAAAACGCAATATGGAACAAAATGGTCAGGAAATTACTTAGAAAGGGGCAAACAATGGGAACGACCTGTTAATATTGCCTTTTTTGAAAAAAACGGAGACGTTGCTTTTTCACAAAATGCAGGTGTGAGAATACATGGACATGACTCCAGACGTAAAACACAAAAAAGCTTACGGCTTTATGCACGAAAAGAATATGGTAAAAAAATTTTAAATTATAAACTATTCCTTCAAAAAAACAAAAATAAATTTAAACGATTTATCTTACAAGCATCTTTTAGAGGTAATGTTGGCTTTAATGATTTATTAATTCACGACATTGCAAGAAATTTAAATATAGATGCCCAGGATTACAGACCCGTAATAATTTTTATAAATGGAGAATACTGGGGAATACATACAATCAAAGACCGAATTGACAAATATTATTTGTCTTCAAAATACAATGTTGACAAAAATAAAATTGACATCCTTGAAAATGATGGAACTGAAATTGAGGGAAGTAAAAAAAATTATAGAACTCTAATACTTTTTATTAAAAACAATGATTTAACAGACACAAAAAATTATGAATATATCAAAACCCAAATAGATATTGAAAATTATATCAATTATCAAATAACCAATATTTATTTTAATGTTTATGATTGGGTTAATAATATCAAATTCTGGCGAGCTCAAACTTCAAATGGAAAATGGAGATGGATACTATATGATTCGAATTCGGGATTAAAAAAAGATTATACTTATAACTCATTACAGCAAGCAACAGTTGAAAATAAAAAAACTAACACTCTCTTATTTAGAAATCTACTTAAAAACAAAGAATTTAAAAACCAGTTTATTAACACTTTTGCTCTTATAATAAATACTGATTTTAGTAAAGATACTGTTATAAATAAAATTAATCAATTTGAAAACATATATCAGTTAGAAATAAAAGAACATATAGAACGATGGCTTAATGTTAATACCGACGAATTCATCTCTACATGGCATAACAATATAGACAAACTAAGGGGCTTTGCTATTAACCGTCCTTTTTATATGAAAAAATATCTATTAGAAGAATTTAATCTGGACCCTAAATATTTTGACAATAATTAAAACTCTATTTCAAGATTTAATTTATCCTTTAATTTTTTTATATCAGGATTTTTTTTTGCCATTCTTTTATATTTATCAATAGGACTATATGGCATTGCCTCTCCTTTACTCTCTGTTATAACAGTTTGCATTTGAATTTTATAATTATTTAATTTCTCCCTGATAAATCCTAATAAATTTGTTTTTTTTGAGTTTATTTCTTCTTCCTGTACTCTATTGCTAATCGCCAACTCTATTAAATAATCCTCCTTTAATATGGGCTTTTGTTGGGCCAATATGCTAAAAAAATTAGGAAACTCTTTAGATATAGATTCTGCATATTTATTCCATACTGTCTCTAATTCATCTTGAGAAAAATCATCACAAACTTTGTTAGTATTATCTTCTTCAACCTTATTTTTATTATGAATATAATCACTCATCTCTTCTCTAATAGATAATGTTTTAGATTCTTTTTTATAAGGGGCAATTTTTGATGTATCTGCTTTATCAGAAACATTTGTCTCGGTTTGTTTTAAAACTGTTTCTTCTTTCTTATGATATGGTTTAACAACATCTTCTTTGATTTCTTCTTTCTTTTTTAGAGAAGGAATAATATATTGTTCAGATTGCAAAGAATCTTTGTCAGATAAAACAGAACTTATTTGCATTAATGACAGTTCTAATAGCAAACGTTTATTATTACTGGTGTTATAATTAATATCACATTTATTATTAATATCAAGAGCTTTAAGAAGAAAATCCTGTGAGCATTCCGAAGATTGCTCCTTATATCTATTCCTTATATTTTTACCTGCTTCAAGCAACCTGATAGTAGAAACGTCTTTACATACTAATAAATTACGCAAATGTTCACCAAAGCCATTTATAAAATGATGCTCGTCAAAACCATTATCAATAATTTCATTAATTAAAAGTAATGTTGAAGGAATATCGCATTTAAGAATAGAATCGGTTATTTTAAAATAATAATCATAATCAAGGATATTAAGATTTTCAATAACATCTTTATATGTTATGTCATTACCTTTAAAACTTACAATCTGGTCAAATATTGAAAGAGCATCCCGCAAAGAACCATCAGCTTTTTGTGCTATAATATGAAGCGCATCTGATACTACTGTTATCTTTTCGTTTTTTGATACAAATTCCAAATGTTTAGCTATATCTTCAATGCTTATTCTACGAAAATTATAAATCTGACATCTGGATAATATTGTAGGTATAATCTTATTTCTTTCTGTAGTTGCAAGAATAAATTTAGCATAAGATGGTGGTTCTTCAAGTGTTTTAAGAAAAGCATTAAACGCTTGCGGTGAAAGCATATGAACTTCATCAATGATATAAATTTTATATTTACCAACCTGAGGCGGTATCCTTACCTGTTCTATTAAATTTCTTATACCATCAACAGTATTATTTGAAGCAGCATCTAACTCATGTATGTTAAATGAGGTAGAATTATTAAAAGAAATACAGGACTCACATTTATTACATGGCTCTATATTATCTGTAATATGCTCGCAATTTATCGTCTTTGCCAATATCCTTGCACAAGTTGTCTTGCCAATACCTCTGGGTCCACAAAATAAAAAAGACTGGGCAAGATGATTATTTTTTATAGCGTTTTTTAACGTTCTTATAATAGATTTTTGTCCAACAACTTCATCAAAAACTTTAGGCCTGTATTTTCTGGCAGAAACAACAAAATTTTCCATCTTAATAATATCAATTTTTAAATTAATAAAAAAGGAGATAAAAAATTACCTCCTTTTTAAAAATATACAGATATTTCTTTATTGAACAATAATCTTTTCTATTCTTATATTATCACCATCAACAAGTTTTAGATAATATATTCCTTTAGAAAAATCAGATATATTTATTTGTTTATTATATTTCCCTGAAATATTTTTTAATTTCTTTTTAAACACAACCTGTTTCTTTATACTAAATATAACTAAATCAAAAGTATTATTTGTTAATCCGTTTATTGAAACATGAAATGTCCCATTATTAGGGTTGGGAAATACATTAATATCTATATTATTATTGTTAACCATATCTTCAATACCTGAACAATCTTCAACTGTAACATTAACAGAATCTGTATTCTGACATCCTTTAACATCTGTAACAATAACAGAATAATTTCTTAGCCCTAAGCCAACAGATGATCCAATAACTGTATATACTGAATCTGTTAATCCATCCATCCATAAGTAAGAACATCCCGAGCATGTTGCATCTAATATTATAGAATCAGTATGATAAATATCAGCAACAAAGCAAATACTTGTATCCGGACCTAAATCAACAACTGGCAATGAATAGACTGTTACTATTATATCGTCTGCATCTGTACATCCATATTCATCAGTTGCTGTTACTGTATATGTTGAATCACTCAGCGGACATACTGTTACCGAAACATTGTCTTCCCCTGTACTCCACGAATAAGTTTCTCCGCCGGATGCAACTAATCCTACACAATTTCCATAACAAACAGATGTATCTACACCCGCATAAGCTACAGGCAAAGGATTAACAACAACAGTAACAGAATCAACGGTATGACAACCATAACTATTAGTAGCAGTAACAAAAATATCTTCCGAACCCACACCAATATCTGAGCCAAGAACTGTTAATACTGAATCTGTTGTCCCACCTGACCATAGATAAGTACATCCTGAACATGTTGCATCTAATGTTATGGAATCATAAAGACAAAGATTAATTGTATCCGGTCCTAAATCAATAATTGGTGAAGGATTTACAGTTACTATTACATCGTCTGCATCTGAACATCCATATTCATCAGTTGCTGTTACTGTATATGTTGTTGTTACTGTTGGACATACTGTTACTGAATCTGTTATTTCGCTTGTACTCCATAAATAACTTCCTCCAGGTCCTGCACCTGTTGCAATTAATTCTATACACTCATTATCACATGTAAATGTATCTGCACCTACATAAGCTACAGGCAAAGGATGAACAGTAATAGTAACAGTATCAATAGCATTACAAACATAACTGTTGGTAACAGTAACAGAAATATCTGCTGAACCTACACCAATAACTGAACCAAGGACTGTCAGTGTTGAGTCAATTGTAAAATCTGACCATAAATAAGTACATCCGGAATCTGCAGCATTTAATGTTACAGAATCATAAAGACAAAGATTTATACTATCCGGTCCTAAATCAACAAAAGGTGAAGGGTTTACTGTTACTACTGCGCTATCTATATCTGAGCATCCACCACCCGATTCTGTTACTGTTAATATATAAGTTGTGGTTACTATTGGACACACCATTACTGATTGTGTTATAATTCCTGCTGTATCCCATTCGTAAATATAAGGTGAGGAGCCACCTGATACCCCAGCTGTTAAATTTACACATTCTCCTTCACAAATAGTTGTATCTGATGGACTTATAGTTACTGTTGGTGATGAAATAACAGTAATATTAACTGTATCAATATCCTGACAGATAAAATTGGTAACAGTAACAGAATAATCTACTGAACCCAGACCTGCATCTGAACCTACAATTGTTAATGTGGGATAGGTTGAATCATTTGACCATAAGTATGTATATCCAGGTCCTGTTGCATCTAATATCGTAGAATCATTAAAACAAAGATCTCTGTCTAATCCTAAATCCACAACCGGAAAAGGAATAATATTAACATCTGTCACAGCAGTATCTATACACAACAGATTAAAACTGATTGCAATTAAAGTATCAGTTACTGTATCAGTTGGGAAAACTTTAATACTTGTTGCTACAATACTGTCACTCGCCGGATTCCATATATAAGTTACTCCTGGTTCTATAGTGCCAACAGACAATGTTACGCTATCACCTTCACAAATAGATGTATCTAAAGGAGTTATTGATGCTATTGGAGGATCTGCCACTGTTACATCTACACTATCAATATCAAAGCAATTAGTAGGAAAATTTGTATCTGTAACAGTTAATCTATATGTTGCAGAAATAGAAGGAGAAACAGTAGGATTGGCAATATTAGGGTCATCCAGACCATCTGTCGGTGCCCAGTCATATAAACATCCTGGTGTGCTTGTGCCTCCTATCATTACAGATTCTCCACAACCAAGATTTTTATTAGGTCCTGCATCAGCAGTAGGAGTTGGATTAACAGTTAAAACAACTGTATCGGAATTTGACAAACCAAACTGATTTTCTACTGTTACAGCATAAGTGCCTGAAGAGTCAACTGTTATTGTTTGAGAAACAGATATAGTATCTGTTGATGGCAGATATCTCCAAACGTATGTATAAATTCCTGTTCCTGCATCAAAGGTAATGCTGTCTCCGCTACAAATGCTTGTATCCGGGCCTAAATCAATAACAGGAGGATATGCAATTGCAACATTATCCAAATCAACATAAAATCCGTTAGTATCATTGGTCTCTGTGGAAGAAAGAAATTTTATAAATACAGTATCTACTGTATAAGAATCCAAAGGAATTTCTATAGATGCCATTTCTGTATTAGGGATATGATTTAATGAATCTATGGTATATAAATTATTATAAGTTGTTCCACAATTATTAGTTATCATTACATGAATTGAATCAGTAGAAGATATAAACATTGTATCATAAGGGGCAAAAGCTTCAACAATTCTGTAATAAAATATAAGTTTACTGTTTGCTGTTATTGGTCCTATTTTAGGAGTGATAGCATAAGCAGATTGTTCTAAAGAATCCAGAACATTACATAATACATTAGAAATGTTACCATGATTTAAAATTGAATCTACATGCATATCTGTATTCCAGTCGTCAGGGACTAACAGAGATGACTCAAAATCTTCGAAATAAGGTAAAGCATTTGGAAAAGTTACCATAAACTGATTTACCAAAGTATCATTGTCATTATAAACAATGTCTGTTGATAAAGATGTATATGCTTTTGTCTGATAATATCCTGTAGCCATTGTATTAACATTTCCTACAAAAAGAGTATCAAATTCGTTCATACTCAAATCAGTAAATAATGTATCACTTACAATAGAATCTCCTGATGGTGTGGTAACAACAACAGTAACAGGAACAGTATCCTGATTTACAGTTCCAAAATTAGTTATAACAACTATTACAGAATCGTCAGATGCACCACATAAAACATTTTTAGGATTCAAAACAGAGGTAATTCCTACATCATTATTTGTTGGTTCAAATAAATTAATATTATCAACAAAGACCTGGTCATCTTCATATCTGCATGATGATTGTAATGTTAATTTAAAATTTGTTCCTGCATAAGATGATAAATCAAATATTCTTTTAACATAAGTATCTGAATTTTTTGTTAAAGGGTTAAAATCAGTAATACCATTAATATCACTTACCTGAACAGTATCATTTATCAATACCCTGAACCAGTTGTATTTATCCCCAAAACTATAATATTGTTTTAAGTCAAAATTAAGTGTTAAATTGCTAAGTGCTAAAGCATCAACATTACAGGTAATAGCAGAAGCATGATGTAAAGTGTCGTCAACCCAAGCATTTGTAGAGTCAGTATCTGTTGGACCTCCTGTCCACCCGCTACCGGAAACAGAGCCATTTAAAGATAATTTCCAAAAATTTTGGTAACCCATATTAGGAATAACTTCTATATCAGATTCATTGTTGTTCTGCAACCGAAAATATACTGTGCTTCCTGTCTCAAAATCTTCAGTAAATGGGAACCCGGATATATCACCGTAGCTATAAATCTCTGTATAAATTGTATCGTTTGAAGTATTTTCATCTCCACTCAATACTGTAGCTGCACCGCCTTTATAAAGATCAGGAGTAGAGAAATCAAATGTGCCTGAAAAGGTATATATTATTGTATCTCCAACATTTAAAACAGGAATTTGTTCAGGACCAATTAATGTTCCGTTAAATATATAACCAATAGGGATATTATTTAATATCTGTGTGCCAATATTAGTTACTCTAACAGAGACAGATTCGGTAGATGTTAATCCACAACCGCTATTAGGTGCTATCCATTCAAAAATTGCTACATCTATAATACAAGTGCTATCAGTAAGACCTGGTGAAGCCCAGATAGTATCGCCATTAGCAATAGTATCAACATAAACAGTAGAATAAGTCCAGTTTGCGCCATCACTATTATCAGAATTATAGTCGCAAAGAACCAGAGAAGGTCCATTTCCATCAGGTTCTGTTGGCCAAGGAGAACTGTCATCATATTCAAGTGAATCAATAGTTGTTCCAATTGTGTTTTTAAGCCATACAGAAGTACTAGTATTACTTATGCCAAGTGTTGGGCCTTGCAAAGCTGAAAAACCATAGAAGTTTTTAAATGCAACAGAATCAATAGATACCACTAAATAATTATAAGGATTAATACTTACCCCTGCGGCAAATGTATCTGTTGTTGTTGAATAACATAAAACAAAACCTTGTAAATCAACAACAGATGCACTATTATTGTATAACTCTATAAACTCAAGAGAGTCGGTGCCACCCTCCGGTGGATTATACATAATTTCTGTAATAACGATATTCTGCCCTATTACATTAAAACTAAATATAATAGCAAATAAAATGATTAAACTTTTTAAAAATAGTCCTGTTTTTTTCATAATAATAAATTTTAAGTTTTTATTTATTTTTATCTCTGTAAAAAAATTAGTAATTGCAAATATAATATATTTTATTATAAAAAGATTATTTTTGTAAAAAAAAAATTTATTTTTATCCATTTGTAACTATACTGAAACGAGTTCAGCACAGGTTTCGCCCCGTAGGTAATTTTATCCTGTTGGATATTATCCTACGGGGTTTATCGGGATACTTATCAGAACTGATAATATTTTTTAATGTAATTTTGTAAACATGATTTTTACCGATACACATACGCATCTTTATCTTAGTGATTTTGATAATGACAGAAAACAAATAATAGAAAATGCCATAAAAAAAGGTGTTAAATATATGTTTTTTCCTAATATTGATAGTGCTTCTATTAAAAGTATGCTTAATATATGCAAAGATTTTCCTGAAAATTGTTTTTCAATGATTGGGTTACATCCTTCTTGTGTTAAAGAAAATTTTAAAGAAGAATTAAAAAATATTGATAATCTGCTAAAAGAAAAAACACACAATTTTTTCGCAATAGGAGAAATAGGTATAGATTTATATTGGGAAAAATCTTTTGCTAAATTGCAGGAGATAGCTTTTAAACGCCAAATAGATTTAGCATTAAAATATAAATTACCAATTGTTATTCATTCACGTAATTCTTTTGATAAAATATTTAAAATAATAGATGATTTTAAAAATTCTAATTTAAAAGGTATTTTTCATTGTTTTACAGGAACAATAGCACAGGCAAATAAAGTAATAAATTTAGGATTTAAATTAGGTATAGGAGGAATAATTACTTTTAAAAATTCTGATTTGGATAATACTATCAGATATGTTGATTTAAAAAATATAGTTCTTGAAACAGATTCCCCTTATTTAGCACCTGTGCCTTATAGGGGAAAAAGAAATGAAAGTTCTTACTTATACTATATTGCAAAAAAAATTGCAGAAATAAAAAATATATCTATTGAAAAAGTTGCAGAAATAACAACAAACAATGCTAATGAAGTTTTTAAATTTATCTGATGTTATTTACTGTGTCTTGTTCTAAAAAAAGTTTACAAGGGTAAAAGATACCTATCCACTGTTTTATCCTCTTTATCATAATGCTTTATAAATCACCACAAATGCGAGAATTATAACAAATACAGAGAGACCGATTTTTAACCACTTGGGTTTTGTTCCTAACGATACTTTACTTCCGAGCCTTGCACCAATCATTGAACCTATAAGGATAAATAATGCTGGCATCCAGATTATATTTCCACGATGCCAGTAAATAGGTATAGCAGCAATAGCAGTAAAAATTGTTACGAACAATGAGGTGGCAACTGCTTTATGAATATTTAATTTCATTGTCTTTAAAAAAGATGGGAAGAGAGAACCACCACTACCACCACGCATACCGGTTATAAAATTTAAAAGAAATGAACCAACAACAATAATGCTTGGATACGGCTTTATTTTTTGATAAAATTTTGGTATTATCCTGTCAAGATAAATTCCAAAAATCGTTAAAATAGAGATAGTAACAAAAAGAACAGCTAAACACAGAGCTGAAATCAAACCTACCAAAAATGCGCCAGTTATTGACCCCAGGATGCCACCGATTATAACATACGAAGCAATTTTTTTATCTATATTTTTTCTTTGGCTTATTGCTCCTACTATTGAAGAAAAGGGGATAACCAATATATTGATTCCAAAGGCACTTAATAAAGGCAAACCTGCTAGATTAAGCAGAGGTATCCTAATAGAACCTCCGCCAATCCCAAACATACCGCTCATAAAACCCGAAAAAAGACCTATGCAGAAGAAAACTATAATTTGGATAATCTGTGTCGTGCTCACTTTGTTATTGCTATTTGTTCTTTAATACTTTTGCCGCCGATTTCACTTAACGGTTTGGCTATGCGTAGTGCGGTTTCCGAAGCACTTTACTTTCATTTTACTACTAAATTTCATTGCTTGCATAATCTTTCAATTTACGCTGAACCCCGCATTACGTATGAGCCTTTATTATGGGCTGGGGTTCCTTCACTCCTTTTCGATAAATCTTCTATTGTATTTTAAACTGTTCTTGTCATTAATTATTTATTCCCTTTGTAACTGATGGACTTACTTCTTTACCTACTGGTTTAGGTGAAAAATGAACTTTTCTGTAATGATTACACTGAAACTTCAAATATTCATCAACTTCATCAAGATTAATATTCCCTTTTTTTATATCATCAGGGAAAATGCTAATAATTAACTTATCAGCTATATTCAATAACTTTGAAGCCTCGACATAGCTATTAATAATTTCTTTTATTGCATTCATTCTGTTTAAGTCTGTTATTCTGCCGTGATTTGTACTTATTATTGGAATTGTTACTATACTTTTCCTGCCTGTTTCTAAAGCTATAAAATCCCAAACCTTTGACAAACTCAATAAAAAATCATCGACTGTAGATTCTACTCTGTTATTCTTCTTTTTATGAGAGTTTACTAATAAAAGAAAACTTTTACCATTTTGTTCAATCTCCACTGTAGTACCAATATCAAAAGGCGCAGATTTTGATATACTATTAGAAATATCTTGAGTTAAGTGCTCTTCTTTATCAGAATAATACTGTTTAATTAATTTGTTTTGTAAACTATTTGCCTTTTTAACATTACCACCAAGTGAAACATCAAAATAATTATTAAAAGGAATTATTAATGCTCCTTTATTTTCAAAAGCATCGCCAACTTTAACTTCTATAAAATTATCTTTATCTCGCAACTTATAGCCGAAAGATGTTTTAGGTCTATTTTTTATGAGAACAATAATAATAATTACAACAAAACCGATTATAAAAAAAGCTACACTTTTGGTATACTTATCTATTTGACCATTAGTTGAATAGCTTGCAATTTCAACAAACAACCAAAAAAGTCCAATCCCAGAGAATAAATCAGTAAGAATTGATTTGTATTTTGATAACCACCTTTTCAATACCATTATTATAATCCTAATTCTTTATAAAGAGAATCTTTGTAATAATAATCTCCTTTTTCATTAGATTTTCTATAATTATTATCCGACTGTTCCCAGTTATTTATTGCATATTCAATTATTTTTAGATTAAAACTTATGTGAACAGAAAGTTCATTATTCAGAATAGCAGGACATAAATCAGAATCTTTACTTCTCTTTTTGTTCAAGTTGACAACTATGATAGGTTTTTCTCTTTTGATTGCTTGTTCTATCTCCCATCTCACAAATTTATAAAGATTTTTTGTATTGTTTCCAACAAGTAAAATAAAAACCTTTGTATTTCTCATTCTATCAGCAAGTTTTGCCTTTATTGTTTCTTCTGACGACCAAGACAATAAATTGTTTAAATCGTGAGCATCGTAAAAATTAAATGAAGTATTATCATTTTTTTTCCAAGCTTGCATTAGTCTATAATAATGAATATCATTATCAGCATCAAAAGCTACATATGTTTTATTTGTGTATGTACTCATAATATTTTCTCCTTAATATCTATCTTTATTACTTCTAATTTTTCCACTCATCAAACTCGATTATTCTTTTTTTCTATTTGCTTACAAAGTTCCTCTCTTTGTTTTGTCTTTCTTTGCCTTGCCCACAACTTTTTTATATAGTTACCATTTACCTGCAAAGGTAACTAATATTTCCATATTTAACATGTAATTGGTTACCATTTTGAGATTAAATAGTAATCATTATTTTTTACAAAAATAAACTAAATTTTTTTATCTATAAATTGGTTTTTTCTGACAAATATACATATAATTATCTGAATACATAGAGTTTAATTAATAAAAGTTCCCATAAATCAATGCTTGTCAGAGTGTAGCAAGATTATAAAATTATCAGATAGAAAACTCATGAATAAGTTTTCCCTGTAATAATTTTACAGATTTATATAACAAACAATAAATTTTATTATAAATTTGCAATATTAAAAAATATAGAATTCAATATTAATTATTAATCCGTCTGACCTGCCTGCAGCAGGCAGAGGCAAAAAAATTTAATTTTAAAATAATAAAGAAAATGACAAATCAAAAAAAATATGTATATCTCTTTGGCGATAAGAAAGCTGAAGGCAAAGCTGGAATGAAAAATTTGCTTGGTGGCAAAGGTTCCGGACTTGCAGAAATGAATTTAATTGGCGTTCCTGTGCCTCCTGGTTTTACTATTACTACAGAAATTTGTACTTTATATAATACACAAGGCAAAGAAAAAGCTATAGCATTAATAAAAAACAATGTTGAAGATGGTATCCATTATATTGAAAATATAATGAATACTAAATTCGGAGACAAAGAAAATCCCTGTCTGGTTTCTGTTCGTTCCGGTGCCAGAGCTTCAATGCCGGGAATGATGGATACAGTCTTAAACCTCGGACTAAATGACGATGCAGTAAAAGGAATTGCCAAAAAAACTAATAACGAAAGATTAGCATGGGACTCATACAGGCGATTTGTGCAAATGTATGGAGATGTTGTCCTTGGAATGAAATCGGCTTCAAAAGAAGATATAGACCCTTTTGAAGAGATTATGAACCAAATAAAAGAAAAAAAAGATATTCAAAATGATATTGAATTTACTGTTGATGATTTAAAAGAACTGGTAACAAAATTTAAAAAAGCTGTTAAAGATGTAACAGGTCATGATTTTCCTGATGACCCGTGGGAACAACTTTGGGGCGCTATTATAGCAGTATTTGACAGTTGGATGAACGAAAGAGCAATATTATACAGAAAATTAAATAATATTCCGGCAGAATGGGGAACAGCTGTTAACGTACAAGCAATGGTATTTGGCAATATGGGAAATACTTCTGCTACAGGTGTTGCTTTTACAAGAAATGCGGCAACAGGCGAAGATATGTTTAATGGCGAATATTTAGTAAATGCTCAAGGCGAAGATGTTGTTGCAGGTATTAGAACACCACAGCAAATTACTTTGGAAGGTTCTCTCAGATGGGCAAAATTAGCCGGCATATCTGAAAAAGAAAGAGCTAATAAATACTCTTCTTTGGAAGAAATTATGCCAGATGTTTATAAACAACTCATTGAAACACAAAAAAAATTAGAATTGCATTATAAAGATATGCAGGATATAGAATTTACCATACAAGAAGGTAAATTATGGCTTTTACAAACACGTTCAGGCAAACGAACAGGTGCTGCAATGGTTAAAATTGCAATAGATATGTTAAAACAAGGATTAATAGATGAAAAAACAGCTATAATGCGTGTAGAACCTAATAAACTGAATGAATTGTTACATCCTGTCTTTGCCCCTGAATCTCTTAAAAATGCTAATGTATTGACAAAGGGCTTACCTGCTTCTCCTGGTGCAGCTACAGGACAAATAGTACTGTTTGCTGACGAAGCAAACAAATTTAAGGACTCTATTTTAGTACGTATAGAGACCTCTCCCGAAGACCTTGAAGGTATGAATATAGCTAATGGCTTCTTAACAGCCCGTGGCGGTATGACTTCTCACGCTGCTGTTGTAGCAAGAGGTATGGGAAAATGCTGCGTGTCAGGAGCAGGTGGAATAAAAATAAACTATAAAGAAAGAATTGTCAAAACTAATGGTAAGATATTTAAAGAAGGTGATTGGATTTCATTAAATGGCTCTACCGGTAATGTTTATCAGGGAAAATTAAAAACCGTTGACCCTGAATTAAGTGAATATTTTTCAGAACTGATGAAACTTGCTGATAAATATTCCAGAATGTATGTCCGAACTAATGCTGACACACCAAGAGACGCAAAAATAGCCCGAAATTTTGGAGCCAAAGGTATAGGTCTTACCCGCACAGAACACATGTTTTTTGAAGGAGAAAGAATAAAAGCTATGCGGGAAATGATACTTGCTGATGATGAACAAGGCAGAAAAAAAGCTTTAAATAAATTATTGCCTATTCAAAGAAAAGATTTTGAAGGCATCCTTGAAGCAATGCACGATTTTCCTGTTACCATCCGACTGCTTGACCCTCCTTTACACGAATTTGTCCCTCACGAAGATAAAAATCAAAAAATAATGGCTGATGAAATGGGCATCTCTGTTGAAAATATTAAACAAAAAGTAGAAGACCTTTCAGAATCTAATCCTATGTTGGGACATAGAGGCTGCCGACTGGGAAATACTTATCCTGAAATTACTGAAATGCAAACAAGGGCAATAATTGAAGCTGGTCTTAATTTAAAAGCAAAAAATATTAATGCTAAACCAGAAATTATGATACCTTTAACAGGAACTGTTGAAGAACTGAAAATGCAGGAAGAAATAGTAAGAAATACTGCTGACAAAATATTTAAAGAAAGAAATGATAAAATTGACTATGAAGTAGGCACAATGATTGAAATTCCAAGAGCTTGCTTAGTTGCCGATAAAATGGCAAAATACGCAGAATTTTTCTCTTTCGGAACAAACGACCTTACACAAATGGCATTCGGATATTCAAGAGATGATGCAGGCAAGTTTTTACCTGTTTATATTGAAAAAAATATCTTAAAAAATAATCCTTTTGAAGTTCTTGACCAGGAAGGAGTAGGACAACTTGTAGAAATGGGTATTAAAAGAGGCAGAAAAACAAAACCTAATCTAACTGTTGGTATCTGCGGAGAACATGGCGGAGAACCAAGTTCTGTTGAATTCTGTAGTAAAGTAGGGATGAACTATGTAAGCTGCTCACCTTACAGAGTGCCAATAGCCAGGCTGGCAGCAGCACAAGCTATTATAAAAGAAAAAATTTTAATGCCGTAGGATGCCTATCCAACGGTATAAACAAAAAAATAATGAATACTAAAATAAAAACCAAATTATCAGAATTATTAAACACACATAATAATATATTTGATAACATAAACAGAAAAACATTAATTCAGGAAACTGTTGATAATCATGAAGTAATTATTATTAAGTGTGGTGCATTAGCAACATGGACACCTGTAGAATCAACAGGAAGAAGCCCAAAAGATACTTATATTGTAAAAAGACCTGAAAGTCAGAATAATGTTGACTGGAACTCACCAAACAATATACCATTAGACCCTGAGACCTTTGATATGGCTCTTGATAATGCTTTGGAATTATTATCTAAAAAAGAAAAAATATATGTTACTGACAGAGTATTAGGTGCTGACGCAGAATATTCTCTGTATGTAAAAACAATAACAGACCATGCCCTAACATCACTTTTTACAGATAATATGTTCAGACCTGTATCTGAAAATTTGCAAAAAAGTATATTTTATAAAAAGGACTTTTATTTTTTATCATTGCCTTACAATAAATTAGACCCTTCAAAATATGAAGGAAGATTAAGAAAATTGCCTAATGGAAAGACCTCTGATATGATTATTGCAATGGATATGGATAGACAAATAGGCATTATAATTGGCTCTGCATATTTGGGTAGTGCAAAAAAATTGATGTTTACAGTAATGAATTATTATTTACCTCTTAAAGGTGTCTTATCATTACACTGCTCTGCCAATGAAGGTAAAAACGGTGATTCCGCCCTGCTGTTAGGACTGTCAGGAACAGGGAAGACAACACTCTCTGCTGACCCCAAAAGAGCTTTGTTAGGAGACGATGAGCATTGCTGGAACAAAAATGGCATTGCAAACTTTGAAAATGGCTGCTATGCTAAAATGATTGACATAAACCCTAAAAAAGAACCTGATATTTATGATGCTGTAATGCATAAAGATAATTACTTAAACCATGGTACTATCATTGAAAATGCTATGATTTATCCTAATGGAAAACCTGACTATTTTGACGATAGAATAACTCCAAATTCAAGAGCATCTTATCCTTTAACATATTTAAAAAACATTAAAAAATCTTCTGTCTCAGGACATCCAAAGACAATACTTTTTTTAACAGCAGATGCTTATGGTATTTTGCCTCCTGTATCCAAATTAGATGAAAATCAGGCAATGCTATGGTTTCTTATGGGATATACAAGCAAACTGGCAGGCACAGAAACAGGTATTACTGAACCACAAGCTACCTTTTCAAGATTTTTTGGACAACCTTTTATGCCATGTAATCCTGATATATACTCAGCTATGCTTGGCGAAAAAATGCACAAATATAATACAAAAATATTTTTGATTAATACCGGATGGAGCGGTGGCTCTTATGGAACAGGAGAACGTATTGACCTTCCTTTGACACGTGCTATGGTTAATGCTGCCTTATCAGGAGAACTTGATAATGTTGAATATTTTTATGACAAACTATTTCATCTAAATGTGCCAAAAACATGCCCAAAAGTCCCTTCTGATATACTTAATCCTGTAAATACATGGAAAGATAAAAAAGCTTACAAAGAGACAGCACAAAAACTTGCAAGCCAATTTTCACAAGCATTTGATAAAGCTTATAAAAATAAAAATATTAAAAAAGATGTTATAAGCCAATGTCCGGGTAAATAACCAATACCACCCCGATGTAGATAATATTAATGATATAGTTTAGTATTAGTTTGAAATAACAACCTTTTTTGTATAAGTATTCTTAACAAATTCTGATATAATAAATTCCTGATAAAAATGTATTTTTATTAACTATAATTTGTATGCCCTACAAAAAAAAAGAAATAAAGAAACTTTATTATACAACAGGAGAACTTGCCAAACTGTTTAATGTGAACACCTCTTTAATACGTTTTTGGGAAAAAAAATTTGATATAATAAAACCACAAAAGAATAAAAAAGGCAATCGCTTGTTCACACAAAAAGATATAGATAATTTTTATATTATTTATCATCTTGTTAAAGAACGTGGATTTACATTACAGGGAGCTAAAAATAAGATGAAAGATAATAAGGAAGATACTATTAAAAATGTTGAAATAGTAAAATCTCTTAACAAAATAAAAAACTTTTTGTTAGATATAAAAAAAGAATTATAATAATACTTTTGAGGACTTAATAAGGTTCAAAGAAAATATTAGGGGGACAATAGGTTTTATTGTAACCGTTCATAGCTTGAAATTAAAATAATAAAGTCAAAAACCAAAAATTAAAAATCAAAAGTATCTTAAGTTCAGAACATTTATCTTGATTTTGAAGTTACGATAGATTTTGCAATTATTTTTATCAGTTCCCTGTTTTCTTTCAACAAAAAAACAAGTATGGCATCGGATTTGTCAACAAATTTAGTTTTTTCAATTAATCTTAACCAATATAATGATTCTTTAAGTT
>Ga0208905_1000319_pt1 | contig 24652 bp, 23 predicted proteins | sample AntAceMetag02UKS_FD_184776 | JGI IMG/M metagenome (GOLD analysis project Ga0208905, IMG submission 184776) | Saline lake microbial communities from Ace Lake, Antarctica - Antarctic Ace Lake Metagenome 02UKS (SPAdes) (version 2) | ecosystem: Environmental > Aquatic > Non-marine Saline and... | reverse complement strand
TATTTAATTACTTCTTTTAGATGATATCGATAACATTCCGAGAACGTGAAATATCATAGCGAATGAAAATAATGACAAATTCAAATTGAGAAAAATAAAAAAGGAGGAATATGAAACAATATTAAGCATTTTCATACCTAGCATTTTTATATTTATTATAAAATTTAATAATCAATCTCTCGGAGATAAAATATTTTCAATTCAAAATAATATTCTGGGCTTTGTAGTATAAACAACGGATCCCGGCTCGACTCCTATCGCCAAACCTATCAATCCGCATCATTTTAGACATCCAAGAGCAACAGGTCTTGTCCCGAAACTTGCAGAAACTCAATTATGCCAGCACATTGGTTGGATACAGAGTAGCAAAGAGGCAACTACGTATGTTCTAGATGTAGTTACATGGATAAGGCAATTCTAACACTCCATGGAGCTTGTTGAAGAAGAAATGAGTGTTAGTATCCAGAGAAATTAAATGCTCCGTGTGCGGTATTAAAAGCAATCCTGGCGCAAACTTCTGCAGTGGTTGCAGCCTTGTGGTTTGGCTGAAAAAAGTATGATAGGCTATGATCTACAGCAGGATGTAGCAAAACGTCGGTTAAAAAGACGATACCTCATCACTTTAACACATATGTTGCTTTTGGCTTTACCCCTAGATAATATTGCCGATCTTGATTGACTTTACACCTTGGGAATTGCCAAGTGAGTTTTTGCATATTCCATACATCTGTGATAAGACCAATCTGGGTTTTTTCTTTTCACTGTCTTAGCTCTCTGCTGTAACCCCCATTGCTCTATGCCGCCTGTTTCTTTTATTTCTCTTAATATCTGTAATTCTTTTCTGTACTCAGATAGCAGTTGTGTTTCATTTGGACTCGCTCCAGTATGATATTTATATTCATCTTTTTGTTTAGTGTACCATCCGCTATTCATCATTTCGCCCATTTGTTTTAATTCCAATCTTAATGCTTCAAGTTCATTTCTTTGTTGGTTGATTAGTGTATCTTGTAATGTCATCTTTTGCCCCCAGTCATGTTTGATTTTACCTGCATCAGAAAAGACGGCTAACGCATTGGAATATCTATCGTATATTTCCTTCACCTTCCTCCAAAAAATGTTGTCGTCAGTATATCTCTCATCATTGATGTTTTGATGCGCGATCATATAATCAAGGAAATCTTTTTGCATACCTGCTGTCCTTAAATTTGTTTTAAAGAATCTTCTAAGGCAATGGTCATTGTACTTGTATCGGTCATATTTCAACCTACTATCTTTAAATTTATCATTAAAAGGTGAACCTGCTCTTTCTAATAGGGTTACCCATTTATTCAATGCAGTTGATTTTGCTATTGGAAATATCCTATCATCTTGGAAATCTTTGTTCTTCTCCATTTGCTCTCTAACATATTTTGATTTTGCTCTTTTAATATTAATGAAATCGTCTCGTTTTTTCAACCATCTCTCCAAATAATCTTTCGCTTCTTCCGTAAAAAAAGTTGTTCTATAATATCTTTTTTTTGCTGTGCTGTCTCTTATCCTAATAATTCGATTTTTAATATCAACATCATCAAACGTTAACTGGATCGCTTCGCCAATTCTCATTCCTGTATTGGCCATTAGAAGAAACAATGCCTTATGTAGAATATCTGGTGCTTGATCTAATATATAACGTAATTCGTCTCTCGTTGGAGTTCTTTTTTCTGTTATTGCTCTAGCTGATGCTATTCCATTTTTCTTTCTAATTTCATCCCATAAATCTTCTGGAAAATCAATTCTAAGGAAACGAAAAAATTTCTTAACAGCAGATAGCATGGTTTGCTGGGAAAAAGGCGGTCTTTCTTTTATCGCATCAACAAATTTCCATATATCTTTTTCATATTGATCCATTAAATCTATTCTTGCTCCACCCTCCAATCGTCTGATGTCAACGGTATTGTATTTGTTCGGATTTTTCTTTATTACTGAAAAGAAGTTATTCAGATGGCACTTATACGCCATTCTGCTTTTTTCATTTACTCTTGCTTCTAAAAATTCTTCTACTTTATCCATCTCAATTCATACATCTAAACAAAAAAATCTATTTAAATGTTTTCTTTGCTAACAAGTGTTTACAATACTTTAATTCTACTCAATAATATTTGTAATGTGTACACTATTTAAGTATCACAAAGTTTTAATCATAGGATGGAATAGCCCCTGGCTAAGTGAAAGTATGGAAGATGATCTAAGTATACTTGGTGTTATACCGTCTGATAGAAAAAAACTAGAAAATATGGGAATTACAAAATTGGAGCAGATTGCTATAATGTCGGTTACTTCTCTAGGAATGGGTAATAGTAAAGGCAATATGCTCATTCAAAGAGCAAGAAATATTTTAGCAAATGAAAATATACTTGATATCGAGATAATAGATGAGGACAACATTTCCATTACTGTTAGAAGAACTGATAGAGCAGTCATTAAATCAGTTTTAAATGTGCTGGATGTGTACTCGGCAAAATGGGGTAATGCTGCGTTAAAAACTGAAGGGAATGTGTTAAAACTTTCAAGTAAGTCACAATCTTTTGAAAAAGTCGTCAGCAAGGCAAGAGCTCTTACAGAGATAATTGAAGTTAAAAAAATTGAAGAACGTGAGAAAAACGGCATTTTCCTTCCAGAGGAAGAACTTAGAGAATTTGCAAAGAAAAGGGGTTTTAATGGTTTTTGGAAGAACGTCTTTCAAGAGATACATGGCAATGATGTGATGAAAAAAGTCATTTCAGCGAGCATGTTTTCTACATTTAAAGAGCCAGTTCATTCTTTGGTTATCGGTGAGCCGGGTAGCAGCAAAACGATGGCAAAGGAAATAATAAGTAGTCAATTCTCTGACATAACTAATGTTGGAGCGAATACAACACGATCTGGACTAGTATGTAACTTGGGAACCGGAGATTTGGGAGCACTGCCTCACTCGCACAATAAATTAGTTTTGGTTGATGAATTTGATAAAATACCTAAAGATAATATTGAATATTGTTATGAACTGTTGTCAAATGGAAAGTGTAGTGTTCATTCTGCAAAAGTCCACCAGAATATTAAAAGCGAATTTATTATGATATCATTTGCAAACCCTAAATCAAAGATTTTTGGAAAAGATGCCCTTGCAGACATTGGCCTATCCCCTCTCCTTACAAGTAGGTGTGCACTTATTGTTAGAGTACAAAATATCGGTAAAGATGATAGAATAGATCTTTTCCAAAAGAAGTTCTACGGGAGTGGAGAGATAAGAGAAAAACATGACTATTATGATCAATGGATGAAGTTAGCTAGGACTTACGAGCCGGAAATCACTGCTGCAGATGGTGTGGTGAAAAAATATATCCACGATATAAATGAGATTGTGGAAAATTACTATGCTACAACTTTAAGAAGGGATCTTAGAATGGCAGATTATATCAGAAGAGTGCCATTGGCAATCGCTAGAGCATCATTTTCACCGGTGGATAATGATGTAATCAAAGAGGCGGCAAGTATTTTTAAAGAATCTATTAAAACGTGGTCCTAAAAAGAATATGCTAGGTGAATGCTATGCAATATTATAGCACATACCATTGTACTTCTAATGAACGGTAGGTGTGTTTTAATGCATGTTTTCTAATTTTTGCGAAACTTTTCTCAGTGTGTTTTCATGAACTACTATATGGCTCGAACATGCTTAGCCACGTCCATATTGTATAGTATTGGCAGTCCAATTCATTCACTTCAGATGCCTCATTCTGTATTTTTTTCTTCATATAGATTCCTTTATAACATATTTTGTATCATGCATGCTGCATTAAAAAAGTATCATTCATCTATTTTTTGTAATTAAGTGGAGAGAATGGGGAAGATTGAAGGTGGTGAAGAGAGATTTAAAAACTGACCTCCCCCATTCATAGGAGGGGATATTAAATAAAAGCATATAAATCTTATTATAAAATTATATGTAGTAGTATAAAGTAAAAGAAAATACGAGTAAAAATGCTGGGAGCTTAAGCTATGTCGTAAAAATGAAGATAACAAGATTCTGGTAAGTGTTATTTTAACTATGGGCGTGGCAAAAGATCGGCCTCTCTGACAATAGAAGGAATAATATCTTCCCAAAATAATGCAGTGATGTGTAGCCCATGAATCCCTTTAATCTTTTTGATTTCATTAATAAGTTCTAGGGCTATATCAAATCCCTCTTCTTTAGGATCTTCAGCATTTTCCATCTTTTTAGCAATTTCATCTGGTATGTCTACACCGGGGACATGAAACCTCATCCGATTGGTCATTTTTAAAGATTTGAGAGGAGTAACTCCTGCAAGAATGTGGACCTTTTTGTCAATCCCTCTAGATCGCACTTCATCCATCCATATATTAAATTTATTTACATTAAAAACACTTTGAGTTTGGATGAAATTTGCACCAGCTTTAATCTTTTTTTCAAGACGGTCAACCCTAAATTCAAATGGGTCTGCAAAAGGATTCGCAGCAGCACCAATAAAAACGTCTGGATTTTTATATAATATTTTATCCCCACTTTGAAAAATCCCACTATCTCTCATGTTTTTTATCATTTGAACGAGTTGAATGGAATCAATATCATAGACTCCTTTAGCTTCTGGATGATTGCCAAATGATTGATGATCGCCAGTGAGACAGAGTATGTTTTTAATTCCGACGGCTGATGCACCTAGTACGTCGCTCTGAAGGGCTATTCTATTCCTATCTCTACAGGTTATTTGCATGACTGGTTCTAAGTCCATCTTTTGAAGAATACAACAAGCCGCCATACTGGACATTCTTACAACAGCCGTCTGGTTATCTGTAACATTAAACGCATCAACATGTCCTCTTAATATCTCGCCCTTTTGTATTATTTTACTCGGATCAGATCCTTTGGGTGGTCCTACTTCAGCAGTAATGGCAAACTTTCCATCAGACAGAATCTGTTTTAGATTACCTCTACAAGACATGCTATGTCCCCCTCTTCCACTCAGTAGCTTTTGACCAGTCTTTGGGACCTCTAATTTCTTTTAATTGATTGAGTTCTCCCTTATTTTTCAAACGATTGTAGATCATATTCCATACGCAGGGCATATCCCGATCGACTTCACATTTTCCGTCTGTTGATCCACCACATGGTCCATTCAGCATGCCCTTAGGGCAACGTGAAACAGGACACAATCCTCCAAAAAGATCAGTCACACAATCGCCACACATATCGCATCGTTTTTCAAATTCGTTGGTATGTTTTATTTCACCTAGAAATAAAGTATCTGTACCTGATACAATATCAATTTCTTCAAATATTTCTGAAAGGGTTTGTACACCGTTACCACAGGCAAGAACGAGAATCTTTTTTACCTTATTTACTTCATTTTCATACTTTCTGAGAATACGTTTGTCGTTCAGAAGATGGCATGCTGGCTCTAAAACTGTCCAACCTGTAACTTCTATGCCCTTTTCATTTAAAGTATCCTTCATTTCCAGTACTTCTTTTTCCCCGCCTGTGTGACATATGGTTGCACATTCATTACATCCTGCTATAAAAACAGGCCCTTCTCCAATAGAATTGAGTATATCGCCGATTTTTTTCTGTTTTGTAATTATCATGTGTGGAAAAGATAATTTTTTTAATTATAAGTATTTGCATCACGGTGCTTTTCGTTTTGTAAAGCGTACCATATAGAGATGAAATTCGTAAGAAATATTGCCGTATTTTCTCTGTTTACACAAGTTGAGATGTGCCTATTTGCCACAAAATAAATAATAACAATGTTTATTAGGAAGACAAACATTTTATGTTTAGTATAAAATAGGAGAATAATGTTTTTGAATTATGATGGTAAGACTGTTTGAGAAATTATGGGGTTTTATTCGTTTGTTGCGGCCCGAAATTTCCATTCTTGGAATACTCTGTGTTTATATCGGTGCAATTGCATCTGGATTGACGCATTTTTCATCTGATTTACTACTGGCAATGTTTGCTGTGTTTTTTGTGGGGGCCGGCAGTATGCCTTTCAACGATTATTTCGACTATGAAATAGATAAAGTAAACCATCCCAATAGACCTCTTCCTTCAGGTGTTTTTAAACCCGTTTATGGTTTGTACATCGGCATTATTTTTTTTGTGATGGGTTTGGTGCTATCGCTGTTCATAAACTTTTTTTGTTCTTTAGTTACAATTATTGCGATTGCTCTCATCTGCCTTTATGAGTTGACTTTAAAAAATCAAGCTTTTATAGGGAACGTAGTTGTTGCTTTTACAACCTGTATGGCCTTCATTTTTGGTGGTGCCGCTGTGGGTGAACCCGTTAAACCGATTTTTTTTACCTTGATTTCCTTTTTTGTTTTTCTTGGAAGAGAGGTTCTTATGGATGTTCGTGATTTTAAAGGTGATAAACTGACTCGTAGGACCCTTCCCGTGCAAATAGGGCAAAAATCTGCAGTGTATTTTGCATGCGTCTTAATCTCATTTTCCATAGTGCTATTGTTTTTACCAGTTTTTTATGGAATGTTTAGTACTTGGTATATGTATTTTGCATTGATTGCGGCTTTTGTCACTATGTATGCCATGGTGCTTCTATTACATGATTTAAAAAATGTCGGGAGGTCATCAGATATTTTACGCGTTTCAATGGTATTGGGGTTAATTTCGTTTATTGCAGCGATAGTTCTGTAATATTTTCTGAATAATTTTTTGTCATTCTTTAAGTAATTGCATAAAGCACACCATAAATGAAAATCTCTAAATAGTAATCGACTTTTACCTAGCTTAATTCAAAAAAGAAAAGATAATAATTTAAAGTAATGTTTAAAGAATAGGTTGAGTTGCTATGTTAGATGATATAAATTTTATCTCAAAAATAGACAAGTCTGGTATGCTTGGCACGCTTGCCAAATTTCCTGAGCAGATAGAAGAGGCAATAGATATTGTAAACTCTACAGAACTAAATAGCTTGTTTAAGATAGATAACATTATCATAAGCGGTATGGGGGGATCGGCTATTTCTGGAGACGTTATGAAAAGCCTTTTTAGAAACAGATTAAATATTCCTATTTTTGTAAACCGTGCCTATGATCTTCCAAAATGGGCAAACAAAAACACCCTGGTAATATCTCAAAGCTATTCTGGTAATACAGAAGAGACATTGAGTACATTCAAACATGCTTACCAGAAAAAGTGTAAAATCATTGGCATTTCTTCTGGAGGAAAGCTACATGAATATTGTAAAAATCGAGGCATTCCACATATCAAAATACCATCTGGTTATGTCCCAAGAGCTGCAACTGCATACATGCTGTTTTCACCAATAATGGCTCTTAAAAAAATTGGTTTACTTAAGTATAATATTGAATCGGAGATAGAAGAGACTTTAGAATTGGTAAACGCGTTTAGTAACAATAACAATAAGACGGTGCCTGAAAAGGATAACCTCTCAAAACAAATAGCCAGAAAGATTTTTAATACCATACCACAAGTTTACGGTTGGGAAATTTATGGTCCAATAGCAAAACGATGGTGCACCCAGTTTAACGAGAACAGCAAGGTTATCGCGAGATATGATGTTGTTTCAGAGTGCAATCATAATGATATAGTTGGATGGTCTCAAAACTCAGAAGTGTCAAAAAAATTCACATGCTTATTATTTAGGGATAGGCAGATGGAATCAATTTACATGTCAACACGTCTTGATTTTATGAAAACTCTTTTGGAAAATGTCTCAGCAAATGTAATTGAAATGGAAATTAAAGGCAAAAAAACACTTGCAAAAATGATATATGCTATGTACCTAGGAGATTTTGTCAGTTGTTATCTTGCCGTTTTAAGGAAGATTGATCCTACGCCAGTTGATGTGATAAATGAGTTAAAAGATGCTTTGGCAGAGATATAACTTATTAGCCAATGATGTTATTTTCCCAATAATAAAGTAAATTTATATATGGGTGATGTATTTGAACAATTGTTCTAACTTGGAGATCTATTGGAACATATGGGATGCAAAACACGTGATGGTTTATGCTGCAGGAACCTAATGATAAGTCTTTTAAGATACGGGAAGAAAGAAGCAAATCAAATTCATCCACTGGCAGATACAATACCCTGTTTGAACAGGTAAATGCTGCTGTTTTTTTAACGACACTAGATGGTAAGATTTTGGAAGCGAACATAAAATCTTGTGAGCTTCTTAAGTATGATTGGGATGAACTAATGAATTTGTACCTAAGAGACTTTTTCCCCTTAACTACTGACTGGTCTCAACTAATCGAAGAAATATCTTCTAAAGGCGGCCTTAATTTTGAAACGGAAAATATTAGGAAAGATGGATCATATGTACCGGTAGAGATTAGCACATCTTTGTTTAAAATGGAAGAGAGTCCAGCAATGCTAACATTGATACGGGACGTCACTGAACGCAAGAAAGCCGAGAAAAGGTTGAGAGAAAGTGAACAGAAGTACAGAGGTTTATTTGAATGCACTACAGATGGCATTATAGTACTTGATGCTCGCGGGGAAATACTTGACGTTAATAAAAAGACACTGGAGTTGCTCGGCCTTGAAGAAAAAGATGTCATTAATAATAATCTACTTAGCATGGGTGTACTTACTTCGGAATCATTGTCCATTGTTACAAGACAATTTGAACAACTGTTATCTGATAGGATTGTTAGGACTAATAAAACGAAAATAAAGAATAAAAATGGAAATTTTTTGAATGTAGAATTTTCCTCGTTTTTTCTATTGAGAAAAGACAACGAGATAGATAATTTTGTATTGATTATTAGGAATGCGAGTGATAAGATGCAAGTGGAAAAAAAATTTGTCGAAGAAAAAGAAATGCTTTATGACTTAATGGACAGCCTTCCGGGTCAAATTTATTTTAAGGATAGGAATAATCGATTTGTGATGGTTAATAAGGCTAAAGCAGAGCGATTTGGCATCATGCCTAACGATATAGCAGGAAAAACCGATTTTGATTTTTTACCTGAAGACCAAGCTAGGGATATTTTTAACGAGGATGAAGAGTTAATGAAAACAGGAAAGGGCATAAAAAACAAAATCAAAAAACTTGCAAATGATAATGAGATTGATCGATGGGTTTGTATCACAAAGGTGCCGCGTTTTGATGCTGATGGCAATGTGATTGGAGTCATGGGTGTTCTTCAAGAAGCTGTTGAAGTGAATGAACCTGAAGAAATGTCCGATAGAAAACAAGAACAGTAGATATTTCGATTTACTTTTGATGCAGTTTACAGAAAGTTCTTCTGTTATTTTTATTCAGCAGCACTAAAATTTACGCGAGGAGGGAGATTTCCGTGAGTATTTGTTAACAAATGACTATATTTTCTTGTCATTTTACCCATAAAAATAATACATTTGTATATGTGGAGAGACGCTAAAAATCAGCGATTTTTTCGCCTCTTTTGTAGTTTTTTACTTCCCTCATTATAGCGGATCTAAGAGAGAAATCTCGACCGTTAAAATTGTATGATTTTAGAAATCTCTTTATTGATGTGTTTGCATTGGGAAGGGAACAGCAATTTACCAGTAAAAAATAAAGTGTTTCTCCTGATGAAACCTTATGTATGCAGGGGAAGGGATTTGAACCCCAGATTACCGGTTATATTCTGAGTGAGGGATAATAATTACTCCTATGAAAGCCTACAATTTCATACGTTTTTCAGGTCATCCCTGTTATATCATAGGGTTCTTGTGCAGGATTCCAGTCAATATTAAACCAAGGTATCTTAAATGATATACCTACATATGGGAAAAAATACATATTTATCTCTCTAATACCCCTGATGATTTTTGGATAGATACTTGATTCCCCCCAATAATTATGACCCCATGCTGCAACAGCTTTTTTAACTTGTAATGGACCTCGTGATTCAAAAAAATCTACGTCTTTTTCATTGTGGAGGAAATTGTTATAATCAATCCTATTATCTTCAGCGATATATAATTTCACACCAATATCATTCTCTTCAAAAGCATTATACGATACATTGATCAACTCTGACGCTCTGATTTCAAGTCCGATCGTATTAAATCTAATACGATTATATTTCATATATGTATCTGCGGTCCAATATAACATTATTCCTTGTTTGTTGTATTCAACAGTATTCCCTCCGAGATATGTAAGTCCAGATCCACCTTGACTGTTCTTATCAACTCTAATTCCTTCCGTATTGTTGTAAAAATAATTATTGATAACCCAGTTATTGTGACAATAATACCCAACAAAAACCCCGATACTATTTCCATAAAAAATATTATTTGAAATAGTATTTCTATCTGATTCAACACTAATTCCCGCCTGCTCAGATCCCGTTCCACAATTTCGAATGGTAAAATTTGTTATTTCAATATCCTCCCAATTGCAATGCCAACCATACGGTATCTCAATTACTGTTGCAAGACCGCTTCCATCAATAATAGTCTCTTGTTTTATTTCCCCTATTAATTTTACTGTCTTATCAATTTGAATATTTTCATAATACGTCCCTTTATAAACAAAAACAGTCCCGCCATCCGATACATTATCTAAGGCATCCTGTATCCGTGTATAATTTCCTGATCCACTTCCACCAACATACAATCAATTACCCCTTGAAGTTGGTAGTGGTTTCTCAGTATCTTGTGCAATCCCTGGAATGATACAGGTTCCAACGAACAAGAGAATGATTTCAACTGCTAACCATTTCACAATCAGAGGTTTCTTATCCACTTGCTTTCCTGCCCCTATAGAAAAGAACAATCCTTCGTTATTTAAATCTTTGTCAGAGATAAAAAGTATGCAGGGGAAGGGATTTGAACACCAGTTTACTAGTAAAAATACTGGTTTTCTCCTTTTTGACTCTAATCAGACCTTTTGATTACATTTAAGAGTTGACAGGTATCGCTCATGATTTTATCTTCTATTTTTTTGTTATAGCAGTTATTGTAATCCTTTCAATTTCGGGAAATATTTCTTTAATTCGATTTTGTATATCTTTTTTGATTTTATTGAATTCTTTAATTGCCATATCTTCAGAAACTTCTATTTCCATTTCACCTTGAAAAATCGGGCCTGATTTTCTTAACCTCACAATATGAGCATATTTTACTTCTCCATGTTCCTCTGCTATTTGTTTAATACTTGAGCTTCTATCAATGCATTCGCTATCACATGCATCAATAAGCATATAGCTGCTTTCTTTTATAGATGAAAAACCAATTGAAACAATAATAACTGCAATTATTAGACCAGCAATCCCATCCGCGATAAATATTCCTTGAGAAGAAAGAATCAAAGCAACAACTGTAAGTCCTGAAGCAGCACCATCTTTAATTGTGTTAAGAGACTCGAGTTTAACTGAACTCATCTTTGTTTTTTTGTTTTTAAAATACTTATAAAATCCAAGAGTAAGTGCAATAACTGCTGCTATAAAAGCAATGATTGCTCCGATAATTGGTGTTTCAACAGCATGAGGATTTATTAGCTGATTATAGGATCTAAAAGCAATGTATATTGCAAGACCAATCATAACAATAGCTGCAATACCTGAAGCAAGATTCTCCATTTTATAATAACCATAATTAAAACGTTTATTAGCAGGTTTTTTAAAATACATTAAACCAATCCAAACAACAGCAGAAACAAAACCATCACCAATACAGTCAATACCATTAGCTGTAAGAGCAACGCTTTTTGTAAAAAACTCTCCAAAAATAATTTGAGTTATTCCAAGAATTATCAATATTACAGATGTGTATCCTGCAAATCTATCAGCTTTTTTAACAAGTTGTTCTTGCATTTTTACTAGTGACCGTTAATTAGATCCAACTATTTTGATTTTTCGAATCGTTTCAGGTTCTGCCCAGCTTCTGCTTCTTTTTCACTACTTTGCGTTTTCATTTTTTCACTCCTACTAATTAAAAAAATCTGACAGTTTATAGTTACTATTTAAAAAATTCAAATACTTGAATAAAAACTAGGAACAATCAGGCATAAATGAATTCAAAAACACAATCGAGTTTAAACGAGTATGAACAATTTAGACCGCAACAGGATAAAATATTCTCAAAGCAATAAGTTGGTTTTATTAGAAGCGAACTATTATGAGTTATTCGATACTGGAGGAAAGGCTAATGAAAAGAAGTTTTCAACTAGGTCTTGCTATTTGTGGTATTATTGGTCCGCTACTGTTTACAATAGTTTTGATTACTCTTGGTTTCCTTCAACCAGGGTATAATCATATTACACAATATATGAGTGAATTAGGGGCAGTAAATGCACCATATGCAAACATCAAAAATACAGGTTTATTTATAATAGGGATCCTAATAGTATTCTTCTCATTTGGCATATATCTAGAACTGAATGATAAAAAAACAAAATCAATAATACTTGGTTCATCTTTAGTTTTTATCTCAGGTCTTTCCTTCTTATTGCTAGGTTTCTTCCCATGCGACCCGGACTGCATTAATTTTTCGACTGTAGGTATAATACATGGTTATTTAGCAAATACAGCTCAACTTCCATTGATACTTGCACCTTATTTCCTTCTAGCAAATTTCAAAAAGAATAAAAAATGGCACAGTATCTATTATTGTTCAATAGTTACTATTATTTTAGGAATAATATCCTTTGCTGTTTACAAATCTTATATCTTTGAAGGTTATATAGGATTATTACAAAGAATCTCATTTGGCATACCAATATTATGGGTTGAGATAATTGCAATTAAAATCTTTAAATCAAATTTTTCTGAATCTTAATTCATTATAACCTCGTGGACACCAATGTACTTGCTGATTATGAGGTTGATGGAGATGGTAAATGAAATTTAATTAATAATTGAAAACGAAAATAATATTATTGAAATGATAATGAAGATAATACCAAAATAAGGATAATATTCTATTTCCCTTTTTAGGTTGCATTTAATATGAAGCTTTTTGAGTATATAAGATTGAAAAGTATAAACATTTTTTGGAAAAAGAAGCATAGCTAAACCAGGTACAAGGAAAATAACTGACCGAATTGCGTTGGCAATATCCACATTACCTCTCATCAAATTATTTTGAGATTGCTATCAATATGTTGAATTAAATTTTTGTATGTTTTTCTTTTCTCTTCCTCTTACGTTCCTTTCTTTCCTTCTTTGTTAAAGGTCCTGGTTTCTTATCTGGAGATACATCTCTTTTGCCCTTGTCTTTACTCATATCACCTTTCTCCTTTATTCATATCCATAAAGGTGGATAGGAAAATGTAGTTAAAATATTTACTATTCGTAGTAGTGCATGTAGATTTTGGGGAGGATAAAAAGGTAATGAAAATTACAAAATCTTTGGTCCTGTTAATGTCTTGGTATCTATTACTCCCTCTATCGATCTAATCTTGCTTACCACAACCTCCCCAAGTTTTTCAAAGTCTTCTGCTTCAATTTTAACAATAAGATCGTATTCTCCAAAGAGAGGATGTAATTCAATAATCTCTGATACTTTAGAAAGTTTGTTATATACTTCATGTTCGTGTGCAGGTGCAGCAATTATGAGTACAAAACCTAACGCCATAAATCTTCCTCCTTTATCACCAATTTCATAGCATCTATAACTTTAAAAAACCAATCCCCTGGGTTTTTGGGGAGGATAAAAAGGGATTTGAAAAGAATTTGTTTTGACAAACTTTTGAAGGAAATACGAGAAATGATTTACATGTAAAGTGCTAATCTTCAACAGAAACTATTTAATCAAAAAATTGTTGCATTTTCGATACAATGTACCAGAAATGGAATAAGAATGTACGGTTAAAACCCAAAATTGTTAGAAAATGTGGAGAGATAAAACCATTGGATATAGTGGTGGGTGTACTCTGTAAAGATGCGGAGAGTACGATTCTGAATGTGTTAAATGTGATCAACAAGGGACTCTACAAGTTCTTTCCTGATTTCAAAAAAGCTATCGTAGTCAGTATGGGGCTTTCATCAGATAATACTGCCGAAGCAATAGACCTTTTTCAACCATACAGTAGCATAACAAAAATCGTGACTGATGACATAACGCTGGGTGGCAAAGGCGGTGGTATACGAGCCATTATCGAAATCGCTCATGAAGCTGAAGCAAAAGCAATTGTCTTACTCGATGGAGATCTTCTGAGTATCGAACCAGAATGGATCCAAGCGATTTCAACACCCATTATATATGGAAGGGCTGATCTTACTGTTCCCTACTATATAAGGGATAAGTACGATGGTGTTGTGACTAATAATTTGGTTTATCCCTTTACGAGAGCAGTATACGGTCTGAACGTCAGACAGCCGATTGCAGGTGAATTCGGGTTATCAAGAGATCTTTACGAAGTTTTACGGAAACATCCGTTGTTCCCGCCTGATTTCGGAGTTGACATTTTCATTGTAACCGTAGCAACAGCAGAACAAATGATGATAAGAGAAGGGCTGTTTGCTCTCAAAATTCATAGGTCGACGGGACGATATTTAGAACCTGAGAAATTTTTAATACCAATGTTTCGGAAGGTAACAGGGAGCATGTTTGAACTCGCAAAATACTATGAAGAGTTTTGGAAGGAGAGAGATCCAAAGCAACATAAATCACGGTATAGAGAACATTTTGGCCAAAAACCTATTCCAGTTAATGTAGATATCGATAAATTGAAGAAGACTTTCAAAAACGAGTTTGCAGTATCAAAAATGACGTTCACACGATTCCTGCCAGATGAGATAGTAGCTGCTCTAGATAATATTGCTCGTCATATCGAACTATTTGATGCGGAACTTTGGACTAAGATCGTGTATCATTTTGCAGCGTCTTATAAGAAAATGAAAACCGATTCTGATAAGGATTTGCTCATCGAGTCGTTGAAAACACTTTGGATTGGACGTTTTGTAAGTTATGCTATTGAAACAAAAGATATGGACGTAAATAAGGCGGAACATATCATTCAAAAATCAGCAGAAATCTTCGAAAAACAATTCAATTATCTCCGTTCTATTTATTAGAAAAGATTCTGTACTTATAAACCAATATGAATTGTGAATTTCAAGAAAGGGCATCGCGTGTTGAATAAAAACATTTTTCATTAGGTGGTTCATTAACCTGTAATAAATATTAATTATCAATTATAGGATTAGTTATGGTTATTTGAGAAGGAGGAAAACATAATGAAAGACCCAAAAGAATATGTAATTACATCTGAATTATTCAATAGATACGAAAAAAATCCTATTTTGACTTCTGCTGAGTGGCCCTACCGTGCTAATGCTGTATTTAACGCTGGAGCAACCAGATTTAAAGACGAAACTATTCTCCTGGTACGTGTTGAGAATATGTCAGGTTTTTCTCATTTAACAATTGCTCGGAGCAAAGATGGTAAAACTAACTGGAAAATCAACGATCATCCTACCTTAGAAGCACAACCTGATATCTATCCTGAGGAAATCTGGGGTATCGAAGACCCACGAATCATGTATTTGAAGGAGAAAAAAGAATACGCTATAACCTATACTGCCTACTCTTACGGCGGTCCACTTGTCTCTCTAGCCATGACAAAAGATTTTCAACGTTTTAAAAAAATGGGGAGTATAATGCCCCCGGAAGATAAGGATTCATCTTTACTTCCGTATAAATTCAATGGCCGTTGGGCGTTAATTCATCGTCCTGTGTCAATTTATAGAGCGCCTAGTGGACATATTTGGATTTCTTACTCTCCAGATCTTAAACACTGGGGAGATCATAAAATAATTTTAAAAGCAAGAGCTGGAGGATGGTGGGATGCCGATAGAATAGGTCTAGGTCCTCCACCCATAGAAACTAGTGAAGGATGGCTTATTATCTATCATGGCATAAAGAGAACTGCTTCAGGGAGCATTTATCGGCTAGGATTAGCCTTACTAGATTTAGAAAACCCTGAGAAGGTTTTACATAGGAGTAATGAGTGGGTTTTTGGTCCTAGAATGATATATGAAAGAATTGGTGATGTACCAAGTGTTACTTTTCCCTGTGGCACTGTTTTAGATAAAAGCAAAAATGAGTTGTTAGTGTATTATGGAGCTGCAGATACTACTATTTGTTTAGCCGTAGGTAAGATTGATGAGATACTGGAGTATATACTTTCATGCCCTAGGGGGTAATGTATGGTTTTAGAAGATATTCCTAGCAATTTTCAAGTAGCCTTTGTATCAACCTATGTTCCTCGTAGATGCGGAATAGCTACTTTTACCCATGATCTTGCATCTGCTATTTCTCAACACATGAAAACCGTTCTAGGAGAGGAAAACCGGATTAGCATTGTTGCAATTAATGATCACACTACATATGAATACTCTAATGAGGTGATTTTTGAGATTCGTGATCAGTATATAAGTGACTATAGGGAAGCAGCTAACTTTCTGAATGTGTCTCCTGTAGATGTTATTTGTCTACAGCATGAGTTTGGTATTTTTGGTGGAAATGCTGGTTCTCATATTCTCGCCCTTTTAGAGAATTTAAAGAAACCTGTGATTACTACCTTTCATACAGTTCTCCAGAAACCAAGTCAAGTTCAACTGGAAACAGTTAAGGATATCTGTAGATATTCTAGTTTTGTGGTGGTTCCTGCTCAGAAGGGCATAGAGTTCCTTCGGGATATCTATGGTGTATCTCCTGAAAAACTGGTGTTCATCCCTCATGGAACCCCTGATGTTCCCTTTCTAGACTCTACTTATTATAAGGACCAGTTTCAGATGGAAGGAAGGCGTGTTATTCTTACCTTTGGATTGCTCAACCCGAATAAAGGTATTGAGGACATGATTAATGCCTTAGAACCAGTTGTGAAAAAACATCCTGAAACAGCCTACATCGTATTAGGGGTTACCCATCCAAATATCAAACGTTCACAGGGAGAAAAATACAGAATTAATCTTCAGAGGATGACAAGAGAAAAAGGTTTGGAAAATCATATATTCTTTCATAACACCTACGTATCATCAGAGGAACTGAAAAAGTATTTGGTAATGTCAGATATTTTTGTCACCTCCTATTTATCTAAAGACCAGTTGGTTTCTGGGACATTAGCATATGCTGTCGCTTGTGGAAAAGTTGTTGTTTCTACGCCCTATTGGTATGCACAAGAGTTGCTTGATGATGGCCGCGGGATTTTGATTCCTTTTGGGGATATAAAAGAGCTTAGTAGGCAATTGTCTGCTCTTTTGTCTGATGAAGAGAAGAGAAATACGTTTCGGAAGAAAGCATATCAGTTTGGGAGAGAGATGATCTGGAGTGAGGTAGGAAGGCGATATCTTGAAATTTTTTACCGAGCTTTACAGGAGTATCCTCGGGCGAGAATGGGCAGAGTGGTAACAGTTCCACGTTTTTCTCTTCCTAAGGTTAACCTTAATTATCTTAGAATTCTATCTGACGAGACAGGGATTCTTCAGCATGCGATGTTTACGACACCTGAAAGACGTCATGGGTATACAACTGATGATAACGCACGTGCTTTGCAGGTATGTTTTATGAACTGGACGCTATTTAAAGAAGAAAGTATTCTACCTTTATTACATAGATACCTATCGTTTCTGGCAGATGCGTTTGATGAAAAAACAGGGAGATTTCGAAATTTTATGACGTATGATCGACAGTGGCCAGAAAAGGTCGGTAGTGAAGATTGTCATGGAAGAGCTTTAGTTGCATTAGGTCATGCTGTTGACGATCCTCCAAATGAGCCTATATTAACTTTGGTGACTAGGGTGTTTAACGCTGCTCTGCCCGCATGTCAATCGTTTAGTTCCCCTCGAGCAATGGCACATGTCATTGGTGGATGCTATAAGTATAGTAGGAGATTTAGTGGTGCTAGTGAAGCGCGAAAAGTCTGTGAAGTTTTATCAAACCGCTTAATGACGTTGTATTCAGAGAATAGTTCTGATGATTGGAGATGGTGTGAGGATATTGTTACCTATGAAAACGCTTGTATACCAGAGGCGCTAATCGTCGCTGGAGATTGGCTTGGCAACAAAGAGATGCTAAATCAAGGTTTGCATTCCTTAAGATGGTTATTAAACGTCCAAACATCAAAAAACGGGCATCTCTCTATTATTGGGAACAAGGGATGGTTTAAACAAGGAGGTAAAAAATCAGCGTTTGATCAGCAACCAATAGATGCTGCTGCTTTAACAACAGCATGCTATAGCGCCTATGTTATAACGAAGGATAAAAAGTGGTTAGATGGTATCCAGAAGAGTTTTTATTGGTTCCTCGGGAAAAACGACCACAATGAACCCCTATATGATTTTACCACAGGAGGATGCAAAGATGGTTTAATTGCCTCTGGTGTAAATCAGAATCAAGGTGCAGAGTCTGCACTCTCCTGGTTGATCTCCCTCTATTATTTGACGAAGTTGGATAGAGAAGAGCCGGAGATTCAAAGGAGAAAATAAAGCATAATCATTTTTTCTAGGTATCAGCAGGAAACAATTTTAGAAGCAAGAGCATCGTAGAGCTCCCCCATGTTTTTTTGGATACGAGAGCAAAGCTGTTCATTTATTGGTGCCTGCCAGTTGATCACATAACGTCTCCATTCCCTATTTCTAATTTTATTTGCATGGGATCCAAAAAACACGGAAATTTCATTAGGTAAGACAGATCCCGTGTCTTCATTTTCTACGGTGAGATGAGCAACTTCGTGAAGATACTTTTTTCCAGCATGCATATAAGCCAGCATAGAATGATGTCCGTCGAATAATAGCCATTGCAAAGTGTTGACCTTGACTAGTTTAATATTGGGCAATCCGTGTGGAGAAAGGATGTGTTCTCCCGATTGAATTTTTGTAACCATTGATCGTATTTGAAGAAGATCTTTGATTCCGGAATCATTATGAATATTTAACACGTTTCGTAGTGGAATATGTTCTACCACAGGATATTGTATGTTTTCTCCTTTGGTCGTGAGGAATTTTTTATTTTTCAATGAATCTACTGTGTCATATATAGTTGAGCATGAATTTGTTATGGGAATAATGTATGTAAAAACAGAAACGACAGGTGAATCCGATGGTAATGTATTTCGTGGGGATATGATTTTTACTACCCGGTTCATATTCATGTGAAAAAAACCTAGTCTGTATCGAGATAAAAACATTTTGTGGTATTTTTGGGATTTTGAATTATAGGTTTCTCTATCTTTGCTCTTTTAGCGACTTCCTTTAAAAATTTGTTACAATACCTACAGTTAGGCATTATTTTTCTTTCCTGAATTTGTTTTTTCTTTTTTTCTCTTCTGTTTTCTATTTCTTCTATTTATGTCTCCCTCTCTTTACTATTTGTCAATTTAAACCAGACCTATAATATTCTATTAGTCCTATCCTACAGTAAAAAAGGGAGAAATAATCTGCTTTATATAAATGTCTATACCTTAAGTTTTTTTGATAACACATGTACAATAACCCATTTATATGCAAAAAAAGAACAAATTACCTGATGTTAATCGCTGGTAATATCTCAAGTGAACAAGAAGCAAAAGAGGTTGAGTTTATCGCCAAAATACTAATAGTGAAAAGATTAGTCAGCAGACTCACCAGTCAAAAATATTAGACCATTTCACAATTTTGATTAACCTTAAAACCTAAGATAAGAGAAGAGTACATATTTATTTTAATGTGTTTTATGATACAATCTATAGATAAAAAATGAGTGTCGATGATACCACTTATGTGACTATTAGAAAAATCCAGCTTTTGGAAGAAAAAACCCCGTTTCTTACAAAGATCGACCGTAATTTTTATTCTGAAACTTTAGAATATCTAGAAGAATCTGGTGAAATACCAGAGGAAGAAATTCAAACAATCAAGAGAATCATTGATAATATCTATGAGCAGAGAGAAAAGAAGATAATGAAGGCGGCTCTTTCAAAAGTCCGTGGTGGAAGACCTGATTTAAAAAACCTTTTGGATGTGGAAAAAAATTTATTTGATTCCACCCTAGATATCCTGATGCAGTCACATACCAGATTCTTTAACAAATACTAGATGATATGCTTTTATCGAAAAAAATGTTTCATTGTAGTTAAAATGGGAGAAAGGACATCTAGTGAAGAAGTCCCAAGGAAGAAAGCTCTTCGAACAGTTTCTCAACTGCTTTTGATACATCCTCTTTACTTCTTGCACCAGCGCAGACTATTTTACCAGATGAAAAAAGTAACATAGCTACTTTAGGTTCTTTTATCCGATAAACAAGTCCAGGGAATTGTTCAGGTTCATATTCAATATTTTCAAGACCTAAACCTATAGCTGTTTCAGTGAGATTGAGTTCCCCTCCGAGATTTGCTGTAGCCACCATATTCTGAACGACCATCCCCAGATTCTTATGTATGTCCATACCTAGTTCTCTTAGTTTCTCTGCTATTATATCAATAGTCTTACGTACTTCCTCAATGTTCTTTGCCCCTGTACAGTTGGCCTTGCCGCTTGTAAAGAGAAGCGTAGCTGTCTTCGGATTTTTTAACCTGTAAACTAAACCTGGGAATTGTTCAGGTTCATATTCAGTTTCTTCCAGCGATTGTGATATAAAATCTAAGTCTAATTTCAATGCAAACACAGTAGACGCTACAATATTTTCTACTTTTACTTCTATCATATAGATATCATTTCCCAATGAACGCTGATTGAGCTTTATTGAGTAACCTGAACAAACATGTGCTTTATAATGACTATCTCTGTAGAGACATCATATTTCTAAAATTCTTACTTAAACACCCATCTAAGGAAAAAATGAAGTTTATAAAGGGATAAGCTATTTAGGAAGATACTCAAAAAGACAGACATATTTATGAGGCGAAAATAATGACTGATAAATCGAAACGATTAGACCGGAAGCATTGGAAAAATAAAATACGGCGAAAAAAGGCAAAATGTAACTAATCTGCCTTTTTATCAACTCAACAGGTATTTGATAGTTACTTGCAGGTAGACTTCTTTTTATCCTCAAAGATGAAATGTTAAAATGATGAAATGATGGGGAGATAATTAGAATCAATAGGGGTGATTTTCAACAGAAAATATAAATGTACTTGCTGGATTATCACAACCTTCAGTTTTACACTTGTCGGTAGTTTTATACTTCCATCTGCCCATTTAATCTTCCCTCAGTCTACAATTTCAAAACAACTCTTTCTTTAAAAAACCAATCATAGACGTTTGAGGAGGATAAAAAGTTGTTGAAAAACAAGTTATTTCATGAATTGATTCTAGGAAAAACATCATGTTACGATTTCAGAGGAATATCTTATCTCAGCCATTAACTCACCTCAATTAATTTTTTTGTGGGCGGCCTTTGAGCAAGTGAGTCTTAAAGCTAATGTTGAAGCTGAGCGGAGACGTTCGATTTAAGAATGAGCTTGCTTGTCTGATACAAAAAAACTGTAGTAGGTGAGCTTGGGTGCAACTGAGAAACAGACATTCTTTAGATTATGTGAATCAGTGGTTCCTGAGTGGGCCATGGTGCACATGAAAAATGAGATATACAAAATTTCAAATTCAAAAATAAAAAGGAGAAAAAGGGTGGTTTTTGTATAATAGATACGATTAAATAGATGTTTTGAGCTGTTATTCTTTCCATATCATAACCTATGGCGGCCATTGCCATAGAAACTCAAGATTCTATAAAAATAAAAGCCTGCTTTTGGACTTGGACCATGGCAATACAAAACGATGTAGATCACATGAATAAAAAAAGTCGTAGACATGGTATCCATATCGGAATAATACCTGATGGAAGCAGGCGTTGGGCTGAAAAAAACAAAATAAAGAATTATGATGGCAGGCAGTCGGGAGACGTTGTTGAAACCATAGTTACCCATATTTTTAAAAAATACAATGATGTGACAGATATTTCTGTCTGGGCACTATCAACTGAAAACCTGAAACGTCCCCAGAAACAGAAGGAGCACGTATATAAAATTCTCGAAAGGGAATTCAATGCACTCAAAGAAAAACAGATAATTTACAAAAGAGGCATCAAAGTAAACGTCATTGGATCCAGGTTTGGAGAAGTTCCTGAAAAAGTGAGAAACATTGTATTGGACGTTCTTGACAAAACCAAGGAGCATCATAAAAGTAGGAATCTGAATATATGCATAGGCTACGGTGGAAAAGAGGAAATACTTGAGGCTGTGATGGCATCATCAAAATGGTTGAGGAAGAATCCTACAACAGCAAAAATTCATGAGGATGTGTTCGAGAAGTTTTTAATGATGCCCAAACCTCTGGATATAGTTATCAGAACTGGTGGTGAGAAAAGACTTTCAGGTTTCATGCTTTACCAGATTGAATACGCCGAGCTTTTTTTCGTTGATACATTATGGCCTGACTTCACCACAGAGGAAGTTGATAAGATAATGAAGGAGTTTAATGAAAGGCGTAGGCGTTTCGGTAGATAAACTGGTTACAAGAATGCTAAAAAGTGGAGCACCCTGTGACAAATCTTATAGTATTACAGTCGGTGTTACAGTAATCTGTTAATTTTTTTATCCATCAATGTAAAAAACGGCATTCGCCTGACCCTGACCTTTCAATCGAGGGTATTGCAAATGAAAAAACCGAAAAGTCGTGTGGATGGTACTTGGTAAAAGAAATTGATGATGATATACCATCCCGACCTTGGCGCTCCTTTATTGATTTTCAAACTGGAAAGAATATCCCAAATTTCTGGATGAAGTGGCCAAATGTTAAGTGGGGATATATTAAGGACTCATATTCCCATTAAAATGGACTTTCAAAAGACGAAAAATAGAAAGAAAAAAGAAGGATTTTAGTTAGTCCGTGGAAAATACTATTGGAATTTGTGCCGAAGAATAATTGTTATCGTGCTATGCTATAACGTACTTTTCGCTGAGATATTCGTCGATTTTTCCGTCGAAAAACTAAGAGATAAGGAGTCCCTCATAACCTCTAGATCATATCCGCATATTACTAATGTTACAAATATTATATTTTAATATAACTAAATATTCATAATATATTCCTAATAAAATTATTTTACATCTATATCCTATTTTTATGGAATTATCTCCACAAGGTTATAGCTCTTTAACAGGAGAAAAACTAAGCCATAATATTAATGCTTTTTGTGCTTTTTGATGTCAACAAAAATGGCAAGAAATTGTGAGTTTTGGGCATGTATATAAAACAGGGATTGCTCAGTATTTTATTGGTAGAAACTAATATTTGTCTGATGGATGTGAGGATGATTGATTACTGTGCAGTCATTTCTTTTTCGCCCATTTATTTTATCGTATCCCCCTAAACCTCCCTACTATAAAGGAAAAAACCGGATAAGCCACCTATGCAACCTCTGGACCAAACTCTGCCTTCTTAGACTTCGCATCTAATCTCAACTGAGGCAATGGAATCGGGGGTGGAAGGCCAAGGTCTTTCGCTATGCCAACTGCCCCTGGGACGCATGCATGCATTACGGCAGTGTGAATCTGACTTGCAATCTTGTCAGGCATCTTACGAGTATTTTTCCAGTCAATAGCGATTTTCCTTGCATTATCATCTTCATATATCAATGACCCTTCGAGTTTAATCATACCCACAGGACCATAACTTGCAGTATATTGAAAATCAATGGTAGCCTGTTTAATTTTTATATCATGAATTTGAGTGATGGTACTATTATGGTTAATACGAACCTGCTTAGGACGACTGTCCACATCCATATACCGCCTTGCTTCAATAGACTTGAGCTGGATATTTCTAATTCTCATATTCCCTACCAATAACGAGCATTCAGAAAGGGCAACTAATCTATAGCTGCCCTGTAACCTCTACCGGTTTTCTTTTTCTCCTTTCTCTTTACCACGACATCAAGAACGCCGTTTTTATAAGTGACCTTCATCGTCTTTGGTTTGATGACACAGGGCAAATCAATAAGTTCATGGTATTCCCTCTTGGGCCCGCTGGCTGTTATCTCTATGGTATCTTCAGTTACATCGAGATCGATGTCCTCTTTTTCAACACCAGGGATTTCAACGGTTACAGCAACCTCTTCATCCCCTTCGATGATGTCAGTCAACGGCTCAGGTTCTTTGTAGCTCATCGGTTCTCCCTTTGGATCTTTAAACGTACAGTTGCAGAATCTCTGAACCTTCGGTTTCCCCACAGGTACTATATCTATTCCAAGCTGGTGTATAAATCGTTTATTTGGTCCTGAACTATCATGGAGTATTTCTTTAATCCACTCTCCAAAATTAGCGCTTTCGAATATTTTTTGCATCTCGTCGAATATCCTTTCAAAATCATCATTGTCTAAGTAGTCAAACGGGCTCTTCCGTCGTCTTTTATCTTTGTCAAACGGTTCCATCTCTTGTTGTTTTCCCCCAAAATTTATTCTATATTATTTATATGACCCTGCCATATTTAGTGTTTTTGGTTTACCGTCATATTTAGAGTACCGCTTCAATGATTTCCATCCGCTACCTGTGACTCATTTGTTGGAGAACAGTGTTGATTTACAATAACTTCGAGAGTTTTGGGGGATGTAGAGTCCTGAAATTATTTCGCCAGAATATTTCGCCTTGTGAATGCATGGTGAAATTAAATGACAAAAAGATCAGATGGGCGGTAAAACAGGTGGTCAAAGAAAACAGGGACACTGCAGTTATTG
>Ga0208905_1000318_pt1 | contig 24665 bp, 19 predicted proteins | sample AntAceMetag02UKS_FD_184776 | JGI IMG/M metagenome (GOLD analysis project Ga0208905, IMG submission 184776) | Saline lake microbial communities from Ace Lake, Antarctica - Antarctic Ace Lake Metagenome 02UKS (SPAdes) (version 2) | ecosystem: Environmental > Aquatic > Non-marine Saline and... | reverse complement strand
ATGCTTTTTCACTTGTGTTCAAATACTATGCAATGGACATTAGGCGTATATCTATTAACAACAGACCAAAATAAAAATGTTTTGGCCGGACTAAAAAAACTAATAAATCCAAATACGTTGGCTTTTTTCCTTGGGCTTATTTTAATGAGCCTGAACTGGTCGATGCCGGATATTTTCCAAAAATCTCTTGCCGGTTTGGGAAATACATCACTTTATTTGTCAATGCTATATATTGGTGCAGTTCTTTCCGAAACAACAGTAAAAAGCCTGATTGGGAAATTCCATGTATATATATTGAGTATTAACAAGCTTGTACTTTCACCTATGCTTATTTTCCTGGTTATCAGTATGATATTAAATATAACCGGTTGGGAAATGGATGCAATTGCTTTATCAGTTATAATTATGCAATCGGCAATGCCATGTATGGTTATAATTATTATTATGGCAAAGAAATATGGGGCAGACGATGTACATGCTTCACAAAATGTGTTAACATCCACTTTGTTATCAGTTTTTACACTCCCCTTAATTATTTTGTTACTTGAAAAAATACTATAATTATTAAGTCGGCAATCCACAATCGGCAGTCTGCAAACTAAAAAACTGGCTTTGCCGACTGTAGTCTACCGACTGATTAGTTACAGTAAACTTTAAGAAAATATTTTTATATACGTTTTTTTTCTGGAATTTATTTCAACCCTATATAATATTACGTTTTTCTTCATACTTTAGCGAACGTATTAAATAATATAAAAATGAAAAAGATTCTTTTTAACTACCTGGTTCTGATATTTGCCTTTTTTTTGGTCAATTCCGGATGTTCAAATCAAGAAGTCAATGAGGGATTTGATTGTTTTTCAGTATTAGCTGGTAGAGAAGCTACCATTGATGGATCTGTTATGTTCGCACATGATGAAGATGATGGAGGCAAACAGGTTGTTAACTGGTATAAAGTACCATCACTTAAGCACTCACCGGATGAGGTAATAAATTTTAAGAATGGAGGTGTTTCTGTACAACCTGAAGAAACAAATAGTTACCTGTGGCTGGAAATGCCAGGAATGAGCTTCTCAGATTCTTATCTTAATCAGTACGGTGTTTGTATCGGTTCAGATGCTTGTTCATCCCGCGAAAAGAAAGGTGTATTAACAGATGGAGGTATTGGTTATTCTCTAAGAAGAATAATGGCTGAAAGGTCAAAAACAGCAAGAGAAGCAGTTAAAATTGGAGGAGAACTTGTTTCTAATTATGGTTATACTTCTTCCGGACGAACATATTGCATTGCCGATCCCAATGAAGCATGGATGCTGTCTGTGGTTAACGGTAAGCATTGGATAGCACAAAGAATTCCGGATAACCATATTGCCGTTATCCCAAATTACTATACCATCAGGGAAATTGATCTTGAAGATACCCTGAATTTTCTTGGATCAGCAGATATTGTTGAATACGCGATTGAAAGAGAATGGTATAATCCGGATAACGGACCTTTTAACTTCCGTGAAGCATATTCCAGTTCCGGGACACTAAAATCAACAGGAAATATTTACAGAATGTGGAGAGGAATAAATATGTTGTCTGAAGTTGATTACGGTTTAGAAGATGATTTCCCTTTTTCATTTGAACCTGAGCAAAAAATAGGTGTTAAGGACTTTATGAAAGTATTGCGTGATCACTATGAAGGAACAGACCTTCATAGTGGTAAACAGAACCCTCATATGAGTGACATCAGAAGTATCTGTTCCAATACTAACCAGTATGGTTTTGTTGCCCAGCTTCGTAGTAATATGCCTGTTGAAATTGGTGCTGTATTATGGATTGCCCCAAGAAGACCATGTATCCAGTCATTTATACCCTGGTATTCAGGAATTACAAAAGTTCCTGATGGTTTTGGACGAAATACATATGAACAGGCTATTATCGAACATTTTAATCCCTCACCCGATATTCATACGCCTGTACCGGAACTTGCCTACTGGCATTACTTCCAGGAATCTGAGGCCAATACCGGTGACTATGAAAAATTCTTTGAAACAAAGAAAACGGAGATTGATGCAATTGAAAATTCTCTGTTTAAGAATCAGGACGGTTTTGAAAAAGAGATCTTAAAAACCTGGGAAATTGACAAAGAAAAGGCACTTCAGATGATAACTGATTATACTGCTAAATGGACAAAAAAAACTTTACATGTCACAGGACAATAAAATATATCAGGAGTTACTGAAGCATGGTGCTGATTTTACAAACCATCTCTGGTTTTCACCCTCAGATTTAGAGAAAATGCCGGAACCTGTTAGGATCCGGCATTTTGTATTCCAGGCAGTTAATTATGAATAAAACTAAGCATTGCTTGGTGAGCGCAGCATTTGTACATCATTTACAACCACTTCAGTGATATACTGCTTTTTCCCTTCTTTATCTTCATAAGTCCTGTGCGTCAATTTTCCTTCAACCGCAATTTCCTGACCTTTCTTAAGGTACTTTTCCGTAAATTCTGCTCTGGGTCCCCACGCAATAAGATTATGCCATTGGGTTTCTGTAACTTTTTCGCCATCTTTGTTTTTATAACTGTCTGATGTGGCAAGTGAAAATTTGGCTAGTGAACTACCATTTTCCAATTTCTTAACTTCAGGATCCATTCCGAGGTTTCCGATAAGATGAACTTTGTTCTTTAAGTTTTGCATGATTTTAATAATTTTGAGGTTAATAATTAAACTGTTTTTTCAAGATCAAATTAACAACATCAATACGACCCTATTCGGTTATTAAACGTTTATAGTCGTTTGTAAACGTTTAATGTCGTTTATAACAGGTTTATTTTGTATTTTTAAGAAAACTAATTCCTATGGAAAGGAGATGTCTTGAATGTAATGAACCCCTGAAAGGCCGGTCGGATAAGAAATTCTGTTCAGACCAGTGCCGGAACAGTTACCATAACGAGATAAACAGGGATGACATAAATTTTATTCGTAATGTTCATAACATCCTCCGTAAAAACCGAAGAATACTTGCAGAACTGAATCCTGACGATAAAACAGAAGTTCATAAAGATCAGCTAATAATTAAAGGATACAATTTTCAATTTCATACAAATACTTATACTACAAAAAACGGAGATGTATTTTTTTTCTGCTATGAGCAAGGATACAAAATTTTAGATAATGATAGATATGCTCTAATTGTACGGAATGAACATCTCTATTAGTGAAGATTCCCTTAAAATAGTAACTAATGAAGAAGCAAATAGGTATTCTCGGAGGTATGGGACCTGAAGCAACATCTGAATTGTTCAGTTTGATCATAAAAAATACCAAAGCATATAGTGATCAGGATCATATACCTGTGTTAGTTGTTAATAATCCGAAAATTCCTGACCGTTCATTATTTATTCTTGGAAAAGGTTCTTCACCAATAAAAATGCTTATCGACGGAGCTTTGAAACTGGAACAAATGGGGGCTGACATAATACTTATGCCTTGCAATACAGCCCATTTTTTCATCAAGCAGATAGAAGAAAAGATACATGTGCCGATTATTAATATGATAAAAGAAACAGCCCGGTATGTTTTGCACAAGTTTCCTGAAATAAAAAAGCATGGATTACTTTCTACCGCAGGAGTCTATAAAACAGCTATTTATAAAAAAGCATTTGAAGATATTTCTTCTGAAATAATTAATCCGGATGCTTTGTATCAGCAACAAAATATGACTGCAATATATGGTAAAAATGGTATAAAGGCAGGCTTTAAAACTGTTCCCAGGAGAATCCTTCTCCAATCCGTTGCAAATCTGAAAAAAAATGGGGCAGGTACGATAATTTCTGGGTGTACTGAGATTTCGCTTGTAATAAAACAATCTCACATAAACATCCCTCTGATCAACCCCCTCAAAATCCTTGCAATGAAATCTATTCAATTAGCAGGTTATTCCTTGTCAAAATCAAAATAATCAGAAAGCCAGGCTTAAGTTCCTGGAAAAGGAGAGGGACAGGCTTATGCATCCTGACCGACCAGATAACACAACCGATATACCGGAAAATAATAACTCCGGCACTAACCTGTTTGAGAGGTTAGATAAGAAAATCAATGAGGCTTATAGTGAATTGTCAGTCATGAAGATCAGAAAATTGATGACATTGCTATAAACATGTAAGTTTTTTCAAAACAAGAAAGCAGTCTGAGAATACTCGACTGCTTTTTGTTTTTTATTCTTCCTGTTTTCCGCATTGAGGCACCCAAATTAATATTAGCTATCAATTATGTTTATCATTTCTTGTTGTGTATGATTGTTTTTTCTTTCTTGCCGACTGTTGACTGTGGACTGCCGACTGATTAATTATTTTGTTTTTATACTGCACCAATCTTACGGGCAATTACCAGACGTTGAATTTCTGAAGTTCCTTCACCAATTTGTAGCAATCGCTGGTCACGATAGAATCTTTCAATATCATAATCTTTCATTAAACCATAACCCCCATGTATTTGTACAGCTTCATCTGCAACCTCCTTTGCTATTTCAGAACAATATAGTTTTGCTATTGCAGCTTCTTTTCCAAATTCTTTACCATTTGTTTTAAGCCAGCAAGCATGATACAAATATGTTCTGGCCAGATCAATTTTCGTAGCCATATCAGCCAGTTTAAAAGAAATAACCTGGAATTTTATAATTAGCCTGCCAAACTGTTTTCTTTCCTTTGCGTATTGTAATGCCATTTCAAAAGCTCCCTGCGCAAGTCCCAACCCCATAGCCGCTATGGAAAGTCTTCCGCTATCAAGTGTTTTTAGCATTATTTTGGAACCTTCACCCAGTTCTCCAAGCAGATTTGATTCAGGTACTTTACAATCATCAAAAAACAATTCGGATGTATCCGATGCTCTCCACATCATTTTATTATGCATTGATCTCCTGGTAAACCCGGCAGTATCTTTTTCAACTATAATTGTTGAAAACTCTTTCTTGCAATCTTTTTTCGTGCCTGTAACAGAAAGTACCGTCACTCCACTTGAGATATCAACAGCTCCGTTTGTAATAAAACATTTTGATCCGTTAATATTCCAGTAGCCATCAATAAGTTTAGCTGTTGTTTTGGTCCCCAGGCAATCCGAGCCCGCCTCCGGTTCGGTAAGTCCAAAAGCCCAAAGTTCCTTACCAGAGCATAAACGGGGCAAATATTTCATCTTTTGTTCTTCAGTCCCGAAATCCATTATAGGTTTAATTCCCAATGAATTGTGTGCCGCCAGAGTAGCTGCATGTGAGCTGTCAATCCTTGCTAATTCTTCAACTGCAATAATATAAGATAAAGTATCCATATTCTGTCCACCATATTTTTCAGGCAGGCACATTCCGAATAGACCTAATTCACCCATCCTTGCAGTATTCTTTATAGAAAATTCCTCTTTTTCATCCAGCTCAGCCGCAACAGGTTTTATTTCTCTTTCAGCAAAATCTCTTACAGTTTTACGTATTAATTCATGTTCTTCAGATAAATACATATTTAATTCAGGTTAATATATTTTCTTTTTCAGATTCCAATATCAGGAACGAACTTGTATGAATACATTATAAGTCCTGTTTTTCCTTCCTCATTCATTCTTCTGAACTTGGAAATTAACTTATCACCGGTTTTCAAACTCAACAGATCACAATCGGTAATCTGTCCCAAAACCCTGACTCCCTCTACCATCTCAACAATACCAACAGCATATGGTGCAACATCCTCAAATCCTTCAGGAGCAGTTCGAATAATTGTATAGGTTAATAGTTTACCTTTCCCCGAGAGGTTAATTATATCAAATACCTTGTTTTTGCATTCAGGACAAATCAGTCTGGCAGGAAATGAAATTTTTCCACATTTCCTGCATTTTACTGCTTCCATCCTGTAACGTTCAGGCGTTTCTCTCCAGTGTCTTGGAACATTCATAATATGTTAGTTTTTAATTAATATAACAATGTGATATACTTTTTTCAGAAATATAGGCGTGAACAGGTTTATTATTTATGTATAAATCAATTTCTCCATTTGATATTCCACCGGATTTTACTATATATTCCCGATTCTCTAATTCAGTAATGAATTCTCCTTTTTTATTGTAACATACGTTTACTTCTTTTTCCTCTCCGTCAACCTCTACAGGTATTTTAATAATACTTCTCCAATAACCGATATAATTCCAAATAAATTGCTTTTCCTTATCAAAAGAGGAATAATCAGGAGTTTTTTTATTTAAAATATAATCTATAAAAACCAGTACAGGAACAAATAAAGCTAATTTATGCTTTTTTCTTTTTATACTATCGAGGATTGCTGAGCATTTTTCGGAACAGAATAGTGTAGATATCTGATTATTCTTATAGTTTTTATGTTGCAAAACCCCAATTAAGAATGCAATATTTGTTTGAATGCCATGAATGACATATTCGGATAATGCTGATTCAAGCTTACCTATTGCTTCATTCCTGTTTTTACCATAAACAATTAATTTGCTTATCATCGGATCGTATAAACTTTTAATCTCTGCAGCTTCTTTAACAGCAGTATCCACCCTGGTATTCTTACCTGCCGGTTCTTTATAAAATGTCATTTTTCCCGGTGACGGCAGGAAACTGTTTGAGGGATCTTCGGCATATATTCTGGCTTCAATAGCATGACCTTTTTGTGCAATATCTTTTTGTTTATAACGCAAGGGATTTCCTGCACTAATGAATATCTGTTCCTTAACCAGATCAAGCCCTGTTGTAAGCTCTGTTACCGGATGTTCAACCTGTATCCGTGTATTCATTTCGAGGAAAAAAAAGTTCAGGTTCTTATCAACCAGAAATTCTATTGTACCGGCATTATTATAGCCGATTTTTTTACATATCTTAACTGCTGTTTCACCCATCTTCTCACGGATTTCGGGTGTTAATGTAACTGATGGAGATTCTTCAATAATTTTCTGGTAACGTCTTTGGATTGAACATTCCCTCTCAAATACATGTATTACATTCCCAAAATTATCACCAAGAACCTGAAACTCTATATGTCTTGGTTCATCAAGGTACTTTTCAATATAAACAGTCCCATCACCAAAATATTTTTTAGCTTCCCTGGCCGTTGATTCTAACCCTTCACGAAGCTGTTTTTCATCCCTGACAATCCTCATCCCTTTACCACCACCACCAGCAGCAGCTTTCAATAAAAGGGGAAATGATATCTTTTTTCCTGCTTTTATCAATGACTCAGTATCCTTGCCTACAGCACCATCAACAAGTGGTATATTAATACTTCTAATAAAACTTCTGGCTTCAATTTTATTTCCCATTAAAGCAATCACTTTACCCGAAGGCCCGATAAATATTATACCTGAACTCTCACACGCCCTAACAAATTCAGGATTCTCAGCAAGAAAACCATAACCTGGATGAATTGCTTCACAACCAGCTTTCAGGGCAATGTTTATTATCTTTTCAATGTTTAAATATGTTTCAGCAAGACTTTCAATCCCTATACAGTATGATTCATCTGCAACTTTAACATGAAGCGAATCAGCATCCACTTCAGAATATATAGCCACTGTCCTTATACCCATTTCTTTAGCAGTACGCATCACGCGAATTGCAATTTCCCCTCTGTTTGCTACAAGTATTTTTTTAAATAATTTCATACTTATAAGAAGTTACGGGTTACGAGTTATCCATTTCGGAATTCTTTTTTCAAGAAAAGCCTGCATTCCTTCCTGGCCCTCTTCTGATTTTCTTATCTCTGCAATTATTCTTGCTGTTTCCTCCAGTGCCTGATCTAATGTTAGCTTGTTTGATATATTGTATATCAGTTTTTTGCAATGCTCAATTGCCTTTGGTCCACTGGTCTGTAATTTTTCGATAACCGATTTAATATATGATTCCTGCTCATTAACGTTAAGTGATTTGTTAACCAGACGGAACGATTCTGCCTCTTTTCCTTTAATTCGCCTGCCTGTCAACATCAGTTCCCTTGCTGCAAATTCGCCAATTCTTTTTATTACATATGGAGAAATACATGCAGGGATAACTCCAATTTTTACTTCACTAAGAGAAAAAACCGTGTCATGATCACAATATGCCATATCACATGCGGCAAGTAAACCATTAGCCCCTCCAATAGCAGCTCCGTGAACTATTGCTATTGTTGGTTTATTGCATGTATAAATTGTATGGAAGCATTTTGAAAGCCGGTAACTCTCTCTATAGTTTTGCTCATATGTATAATTCGCAACATCCTTCATCCAATTAAGATCAGCTCCTGAACAAAAGGATTTCCCTTTTCCTTTTAAAATTACCACCCTGATTTTATCCAGCTTATTAATTTCCTCAAAGCAGTCAATCAGCTCCGATATCATTATTTCATTAAAAGCATTATGTATCTCCGGTCTGTTAAGCCATATAACAGCTATGTTTTCTTCAAAATCTACTAAAATAGTTGTGAATTCTTTCATAATTTACTTTCATGCCGACTGTCGACTGTGGACTGGTTTACATCCTGAACACTCCGAATTTTGGATCAGGGAACCTCCTGTTAAGAGACATTGATATCCCCATTGCCAATATTTTCCTTGTATCCACCTGGTCAATTATTCCGTCATCCCATAATCGCGATGTGCTATAGTAAGCAGAACCTTCATAATTATACTTTTTTAATATCTCGGTTCTTAGTTTTATTAGTTCCTCCTCAGGAGTTTTTTTGTTTTTTGCTTTATACTGATCTCTTTTTATTGTTACCAGCACATCAGCTGCCTGATCGCCACCCATTACAGATATTCTGGCATTCGGCCACATAAATAACAATCTTGGTTCGTATGCCCTACCAGCCATTGCATAATTACCTGCTCCAAATGATCCACCAAAAATTATTGAAAACTTAGGTACCGTAGCATTTGCTACTGCATGCACCAACTTGGCTCCATCCCTTGCAATACCTTGCTTTTCATACTTTCTGCCAACAATAAAGCCTGTAATATTCTGCAGGAAAATGATAGGTATTTTTCTCTGTGTACATAATTCAATAAAATGAGTTCCTTTCAGAGAAGTTTCAGAGAATAATACTCCATTATTTGCAAGAATTCCAACAGGATATCCCATAATTCTTGCAAATCCGGTTGTCATTGTTGGGGCATAACGCTGTTTAAACTCATGAAACTTGCTGCCATCAACAATTCGCATAATAATTTCTTTTGAATCGACTGATTGCTTTATATCAACAGGAGCTATTCCATACAATTCTTCAGGATCGTATGCAGGCTCTTCAATTGAAGCAAGACCAAGTGCTTGCCTTTCGGGGAGTGGAAGTGTTTCAAAAATATTTCTACAAATCTGAATTGCATGCTTATCATTATTAGCAAAATGATCAGAGACACCTGAAGCAGAAGTGTGAATATCGGCACCACCAAGCTCTTCGGCAGTAACTTCCTCACCTGTAGCAGCCTTAACTAATGGAGGACCACCAATAAAAATTGTTCCTTGCTTTTTTACGATAATTGTCTCGTCACTCATAGCAGGAACATAAGCACCACCGGCAGTACAGGATCCCATAACAATAGATAATTGTGGTATTCCTTCTGCCGATAATCTTGCCTGGTTAAAGAAAATCCTGCCGAAATCATATTTATCAGGAAAAACTTTTGCCTGATCAGGTAAAAAGACTCCACCTGAATCTACCATATAGACACAAGGCAAACGGTTTTCCATAGCAATTTCCTGCGCACGAATGTGTTTCTTTATTGTTTCAGAAATATATGTTCCGCCTTTAACTGTAGCATCATTAGCTACAATTATTGTCTCTCTGCCATGAATAATACCTATCCCTGTAACAATTCCTGCCGATGGGAAGTTATTATCATACTGATCGTAAGCTGCCATTGCCGAAAGCTCCAGGAAAGGTGTATCCGGATCAATTAACAAATCTATCCTTTCACGTGCAAGCAGCTTACCTCTCGACCTGTGTTTATCAATGGCATTTTTCCCTCCGCCCTCCTGCAATTTGCGAATTTCCTTTTTATACTCTTCAAGTAATTTTAAATTCGCTTCCCTTTTTCTCCTTGAATCCGGTCGAATTTGTGGAAATGTTAGAACTAAGTTTATACAAATTTTGATAATTAATTATTTTCAGGAATATACTAATTAATAATCTAAATTCTTATTTTTATGTCGAAAAACATTACATGAATATTTTCAAAGAAATAGATAAATTATTGAGTGACAATCGTTCAGGTTCATCAGCACTTCTTGCCAGGCTGTTAGATCTGCTGGAGGAATATCATAATGATACAGGAAATTATTCTATACAGGATATGAAGAGTATTTTAAACCGTCTAATTGATGGTTTCCCTGGTTTTTTAATTTATTTTCATTTTTACAGGGCATTCAATAACAGGCTTAAAGTACTTGAAGGATACCGGTTCCCTGCCAGAGAAATAATGAAAGAAATGTCACAGTTCCTGTTATCCTATAAAAGTAAATGGAAAGATGTTAATAACAGAATAGCTGCATCAGTAATTAGTAATCTTGATTTGAAGAATAAGAAAGTTCTGTTGCATAGTAATAGTTTAACTATCAGATCAGTTTTTAACATTTTATGTAAAAAGAATATTTGTCCTGATATCATACAAACTGTGTCATATCCGGCAAAAGAAGGTATACTTCAGGCAAAGTTCCTTGCAAGAAAAAAACTGAATATTACATTAATAACCGATGCATCAGTTAGTTTACATATACCGGCAATTGATTGCGCTATACTAGGCGCAGATGCCATTTTTGAAAAGAGTTTTGTTAATAAAACAGGTAGTATGCTAATTGCACTTGCATGCAAATACTATAATAAAGATCTTTATGTTTTTTCTGATTCGAGGAAAAAAACAGACAGTGATATGACTTCCGGAACATTTTTTGAAAGGTTAAAAAACGAAAAGGAAAAACCACCCAATGAAATCCTGTCAAATGCTCCTGAAAATATTCATCCCTCAAACCGTTATTTTGAAGAAATACCTTTATCTTTAGTATCACGTTTTTTCTTTGAAGAGTAACGATAATGGATTAAACCATTACTAAATGCTCCACTTTAAAATAATTTCTTAATCATAAAGTTATAAATTCCTTAACAAAAGTTTATTTGTTGATTTGTTGATGAGTTTATTTTAAAGATACCAACAGCTACCTAAAACAGATAAGTTCTTAACTTCTCAACTTATCAACTCCTAAACTTATAAACTTTTCTTCACTGCATTACATTCTTCCATCACCCAATAATATTTGCATGCCAAATAAGAAACGAGTATAAACCAAACCTCAGGAATCTGAAACATGCATATAATAGAAGCTTTTTGAATGGATACCTGGCACTCCCAACAACCATACAAATAGCCGAGAAAGGTATTGGTGTCATGCTGGCAACAGCAATTAAATAAAGACCAAACCGGTCTACTGTTCCATGGTATTTATATAAAAACTTTTTATGAAGATATTTATACCACCTTGTCCTGTTAAAGAATACCCCAATCCAGTAACCTAATACACCTGCCATGTATGAGATAACAGCAAGTAATAATACAATAAAACCATAATGAAAAGGTTCAGTGTATTGAAGCGACCAGAGCATGAAAAACTCAGGGGGGATGATCCCGAAAGCAATTTCTGAAAAAATATAGACAAGGAGAACTAATACCGGTTTATCCTGAATTGAATCTATAAAAGAAGAAGATTTCAGATCAATCTCATTCTTAATCAGAATAAATACTACAAGGATAAGGGCAAGCCAGAAGATCCCATTAAGCAGATTCTTTATTAAGAAGGACCATTTATCGTTTATCTTTAGCATAAGGAAGCCAAAGTTAGCAATTACATCCAGAAACTTGATGTTTACAAGTGTTTTTTAAAATCTGAAACCGTATTGATCTTTGATATTGAACAGGAAATTTTATTATTTATTCCCAAACTCCTGAAATAGGTTCACTACAAAACTCACACTTTCCATTAATAACATGATTTGACAGGATCCTGTAACCACGTCGTTTTATAATAATCTTATTACAATTAGGGCAGAAAGTATTCTCAGCTTCTGTTCCCGGAATATTACCAATATAAACATATTTAATTCCAGCATCCAATGCAATTTCCCTTGCCTTAGTAAGAGTTGACAGCGGAGTAGGAGGCAGTTGTGTTAGTTTATATATAGGCTGAAAACGACTAAAATGCAATGGATTATCAGCAAATCCATTTTTATAAAGCCACTCACACATTTCTTTTATCATATCAAAATCATCTGTCCAACCCGGGATAATAAGATTTGTAATCTCCAACCATACACCCTCCTCATTCAAAATTTTAAGAGTACGGAGTATAGGTTCAAGTTTTCCTGCATTTAATTTCAGGTATATACTGTCTTTAAACGACTTAAGATCAATATTTGCAGCATCTATTACACGGGCAAGTTTCCTCATGGGTTCTTCATTAATATACCCTGCCGAAACTAATACATTTTTTATTCCGGCATTATGTGCCAATATAGCAGTATCGTAAGTATATTCATAAAATGTTATGGGTTCAGAATATGTATATGCAATTGATTCACAATTACTTTCAATAGCTGCTTCAATAACTTTATCCGGCATCAGGTCAAAATTCCGGGTTTCACGCGGACTTTTCTGTGAAATAGACCAGTTCTGGCAGTTTAGGCATGCCAGATTACAGCCTGCAGTTGCAATTGAGAAAGCATTGCTTTCGGGCAAAAAATGTAATAATGGTTTTTTTTCTATCGGATCAATATGCACCGCACAGGGATTTCCGTAAGCTATAGTGTATAATTTTCCATTATAGTTGAGATGATTGTGACAATCGCCTAACTCACCCTCTTTTATTGTGCATTCATTAGGACATCGTAAACATTTTAATCCACGTGGAGTGGCAGTGTAATACATTGCCTCACGGCTCCATTTCCACAGCTTTTCAGGAGGATTATTTACGGCTGAAACCGGGTTCTTCCCAAACAAACTGGTCATTGGAGCACAGGCAATACCACCTATTCCTGCCAGCGTATATTTCATGAATTGTCTTTTGCTAATCTTTTTTTCTGATTTTTTCATCCTTATTAAACGTTTTTACCAACTCTTAACACTTAGCTCTAAGCTCTTTGCCCTTCGCTCTTTTTTCTTTACTCATATTTTTTTCCTGTTCATCCATGTAATACCCGCAAACAAAACATTAACCAGGCCCACTGCAATTGAAACTTTAACCAGTCCGATAAGGGGAATAAGGAAAACAGACACAATAAGAGCCCCGAATGCTGAACCAGCCAGATCAGCACTATAGATACCGGAAGTAACAGCAGGAACACCCCCTTTCTGTATATGGCTGCCTATTGAAAATAATGCACCTACCAGGAATGAGATAACTATTGTTAGAATAAAAAAGATAATATGTACAATAAACGGGTAACCGGTAATGGGTTTTACAGCATTAATAACCAGGGGTAATAATAGTGCAAATAATCCAATTGCCAATTGATTACCACTGTAACTAGCCGATCCGACTGCTTTAACTATTCTGCGGCCAGTCAATGCTCCAAGTGTAAGACCACCCATAAAAACAGCGATAATAACACCAGACATAAGATACACATACCCATATATTATCTGAAAAGTAATAAGCAGTATCACTTCCAATGATGAAGCGGCAAAACCTCCTGTGAACATACCTGCTTGTATTAAATTTAATCGACTCATTAAGAATAGCATCACTATTAATATAATCCCGCCAAATACCCACATATTAAACTGATAATAGCTAAGCCAGGAAGATATCTGGTGAAAATAGGCAGAAGGTTCAAAATCCCTGTTAACACCGGCATCCTTATCTAATTGGTTCATAAAGAAAATACTCCGGTCCTTAAGAAGTGAGTCGTTAAGATAATAACTATTAACATACCGGTTCTCAATACCCTTTTCTTCAATTTTGCCGGTAATATTAAAACCAACAACATTATTTGATGCCACCCAATAGTTTTTTTCACCGGGGATTAATATCACATTTCTAAAAACTTGTTTTAGAGTATTGAATATCAAAGAATTTACAATATTTGCTTCCTCACCTGCATAATTTCCTGTGGAAGGAAGATTAATTGATAATACACCAACATCAGACATACAATGTTGAATCTGGCGAAAAAAATCTATTGTATAATACCTGTTTAAACTGGCAGTTGAGGGTGGAGGCAGGTTTGCCAGAATAACATCGTACAGACCATGATTATCCTTAATAAACAACCTTACATCTTTGTTATAGACATGTATTCTATTGTCTTTCAGTTTGTCATAATATTTCTCACTAATCTTTACCAGCCAGGGATTAATTTCAACATAATCAACCTTTTTTTTACCAGGGTATTTCATAATCTCCTGCATCATACCCGATACTCCTCCTGATATCACCAGTATATTTTGCGGGTTCTCATGCTGCACCATTGCATAGTGAACAGCCTCTTCATTGTTAATAAAATTCAAGGTATTAAACAATAAGACCTGGTTTTCATAGAAATTATACTGTTCACCCGTTTTAGTAACTACCAGATTTCCAAAAGGTGTTTCTTTCAAGTATACAATATCCTGGTTTGGAAATAGAAAACCTTTTGCAAACCGGTCGAAAGGGGTAAGAAAAGTAATTCCGGAAACCAAAATCACAATGATAATGAATATAATTAATACAATCGTTTTCCTGTAAAACAAATTAATCCATAAAGCAACAAAAAGATTTAAGATAAGTAAAATGGCTAGTGTCTGGAAAGGTGATATTAAAAATACAAGAATAAAACTGAATAATATTCCACCAATAAGACTTCCGGAAGACTCCAGTGCATAGGCAATATCAATGCGTTTACTTTTGTGAACAGAGGAAAGTCCGAAAGTAAAAAAAGTAAATAAAAACCCTGACAGCAAGCAAAAAGGGAGTAGTAAAATGAATGATGCAGCAAATATTTCAAAAACCCCAACGAGACTACCAGGTAAGAAAACAGAATTTCTTAAATAATTAAGCAGAAATACTGTAATGAATGGAAGTATCCCCATACCAATCTGTGCAATAAATGATATACGAACAGGATCTTTGATACGATTCACAAACCTTCCCAAATATGATCCAAATCCTGTAATCAGCATCCAATTTGCCAGGATAATACCAATTACCAGTTCATTACCCATAAAAACAGACAAAAACTCCCGCAGGATTATTATCTGGGTTACAATCGATGTAATTCCCAGTACAATCAATGATACAGAGAACCCTTTTATTCCTGTCATAGCAAACCCATTATTATTGTAGTATTTCAGGTCATTCTGTTTTTCCGGTTTGTTTATTTTTCTCCTGAAAATGTCAGTATAGTATTTTATATGCCACCCAAAGTGAAAAATTGCTATCATCACCATGCTAATGCCAAAACCAACATGGAATATGGTTAATTTATCAACCCATGGAACATCCAGCTTATAGTTGATCTGTATAACCATGATAATACCAGGTAAAGCAGTACCAAAAAACGACAAACCCAGCAAAACATTCCATATCCTCCTGTGAGTGACAACCCTGATTAAACCTATCCTTGATATAGTAAAACTTAACAGATACAATATCAAGGCAATAATTCCAATTGGTATAATAGGGTAGGGGGTAGACATTATTAATAAATAAAAAAAAATGAATAACGAATATCGATTAACGAATAACGAATTTTGAAGTTTTTATTAAACCATGACTATTTCTTAAATCTAAAATCGGTGTTCCTTGTTCGATATTTTAAAAAATGGAATTGTGTACTTAATTGATATTATGTACTTTATGCAAATTCATATTTTTGTAACTAATTATAATATAAGTAATTAATTTATCTTCAAAACGTTAGTGAATTTAGAAGTAGTTCTTAAATCAAAAATCGTTAATCGGTGTTCGATATTCAAAAAATAATGTCATAATTAAAATCACTCACCGCTCGCTTCTTACTCCTTACTTCTTACTTCTTCATTTTCAGAAAATACAATAGCTTCATAGATGTAAATATCAGCATCTTTCCAGCCATCCCAGCCAATCCGGGCTTTATCCCTGGCACAATAACCAAGAAATTCTTCTTTTGTCCAACCTGATTCATCAGCGACCTGTGGAAGAAAAGTGCCTGATCTGCCATTTTTTACAATATAGATGCCATGTTTTCCAAGAGTTATTTCATCTATTGACTGGATCTTTTTCATTGGAGTGAGAACAGATATCTCCAGTTCAATACCAGCAAGTTCATCTGGCCCAACCGGTTTAAACCTGTGATCCCTCGATGAAGCGGAAATTGCCATTTCAGAAATCACTTTATATAACGGTATTTTTGCATTAAACTGCCCAATACATCCTCTTAGCTTACCATCGCTTGAGTGAAGAGTGACAAATGCCCCTGCTGGTGTATGAAGCCGACTGGAAAATCCTTTATCATCTATATTTACAATTTCCCCTTTTTTAGTATATGTTTCAATTGTATTACGGGCAATTTTTAACAGTTCAACTTTGTCTTTCTTATCAAGAGAAAAACCTGTTTCTTCCTTTTTAGTTTCGCTGTTTGTAACACTTATTGACCAATATCCAACCACACGCAAGGAATCGCCATAAGAAGTATCCCCTGAATTCATGTATTTAACCTTATGATAGGTAATACTCTCAACTTCCTCAGTCATATACATTAATGTAAGTACGGACGTCCAACCACACATACAGGTAGCAAGGTTTTCTATACCTTCAGCTTCAAGTTTACCAATTGTTTTAAGAAGCTCCCGTGGCGAATTGGAAACAACAGCATCAGCCGCTCTACTATCAATTCTTACAGCATTTGCCTTTGATGGATAATGAGAGAAGTCAGTACTGATAACAAATAGGTTTTCGTCTGTAAAGTAAGGTTTTAGAGCATTAGCAATTTTTTCCACTGTTTTGGAAGATTGAGTTCCCAGTACAATGGGAACTATGGAAAATTCGTTTTTCAGCCAATACTGCAGAAAGGGTAGCTGTACCTCCAGACTGTGTTCACCCAGGTGGGCATTCCCATTAAAAGAGAAAACATCGTAGACATTTATTAATTTAGTTGCTAATGGTATATCAACCTTTACTTCACCTAAAGGTGTAATATAATTACCAATATTATAAATCGATGCACCACTAAACATTGTTCTGTGGCTTGAACCGATTACAAATATATTTTTATACTTTTTATCCCGATCAAGCTGCTTAAAAGAGTTTGCAGCAACTTCGCCGGAAAATACGTAACCTGCATGAGGGGAGAGGATTGCAGCAACCCGATCTTTACTTACTACCGGAGTTGCTTTGCTGAAAAATTCTTTCAGCATTTTTTCCAGATCATTCTTGTTCCCGGGGTAAAATTGTCCTGCAACTACCGGTCGCCGGTTAATTAATTTCTGATCTGATTGATCTTCGCTGTTTTTATCTTGCGAATTGCATGATGATTGGGAAAAAATTGAAAACATAACAATAAGAAGTATTGAATTAATGATTTTCATTTGCGATGTAAATTTATATTGTGGAAAAACACTACCTGCTAATTACTATTTTCTACATACTACTTACTTCTTCACTCCCCCAGGCATGTTCCGACATAACGGGCACTTCTTATCCAGGGATGATCAGGAGGAACAGTTTTCCGTATTCCAATCACTTTCTCAAGTGGAACAGCTTCTGCACCATCTCCTTTAGCTGCTACCATTATACCGAACTGTTCATTCTGAATATATTCGACACATGCAGTTCCAAGTCTTGTAGCCAGAAGCCTGTCGGCAGGCGAGGGAGTACCACCCCTTTGCAGGTGTCCAAGGATTGTAAGTCGTGACTCAAGACCCGTAATCTTTTCAAGGGTACTTGCAATTTCAGTAGTTCTTCCGGTATATTGCTTATCAAGTTCTTTTAATTTTTCTTTTAGTTTTAATATTTCATTTTTATCTTTTTTACCATGTAGTTCTTTTTTTGTTTCCTCAATTTGTTTTATCCCCTCTTGTGAAATAGCACCTTCAGCCACAGCTACAATACTAAAACTTTTACCTCCACGGCTTCTTTCAAGTATTGATTCAGCAACAGCATCAATATTGTAAGGTATCTCGGGAATAAGTACCACATCAGCGCCACCTGCCACCCCGGCACCAAGAGCCAGCCATCCGGTCCTGTGACCCATTATTTCAACCACAATAATTCTGTGATGACTATGAGCTGTACTATGCAATCGGTCTATTGCATTAACAGCAATTCCAAGGGCTGTATCAAACCCGAAAGTAGTATCAGTACAGGCAATATCATTATCAATTGTTTTTGGTAATGTAATAATATTAAGACCTTTTTCTGCTAATTTATAAGCATTCTTTTGCGTACCTCCACCACCTAAACAAACAAGAGCATCAAGATGATGATGGTTGAAATTTTCGACAATAACATCTGTCATATCCATCAGTTTCCCTCCAATATTCATCTTATGAGGTTTTTCACGGCTTGTTCCAAGTATAGTGCCACCCATGGTGATGATTCCTGATAATTTACTACTATCCAGTATTGTTGCCCTGTTTTCCATAAGTCCCCTGAAGCCATCATGAAATCCTATTACCTGCATATTGTATTTGCCCAGTGCAGCTTTTCCAATTCCGCGAATAGCAGCATTTAAGCCAGGAGAATCACCTCCGGAAGTTAAAATCCCGATGTATTTAGCCATAGTATATGCATTTTAACTAATTAGAGCCCGTCAATAAAATCCGAATATCTAAGTAAATAGTAAAAATCACAAAAAACAAGCACCAAATTTCAAATAAAATACAAAAAACAAGCACCAAATATCAAATAAATATCAAATCCCAATGTTCAAAAAAAGAAAAAAAGAAAAGCGTAAAAACAATATATCGGTTAATTCTGTTTTGAAATTTCGTCATTTGTTATTTGAGATTTATTTGTCATTTGTTATTTGATAATTGGGATTTGCTGTTTGGTGCTTTAATTCAAAATTCGTTTGATTTTATGGACAGACACTAAATAAATGTACTTGAATTTAAAAACTAGTCTTTTAATATGCCATATTCCTGTTCCTGTACTTTGAGTTATGTGTTATCTCTTTCCCAAACCAGGGTGGAGGGTCAAACTCAATGGCTTGCTTTTCATTGGTAAACTCAATCTCAGCAATCACCAGTCCGGCATATTTGCCAGCGAATTCATCAATATATATCTTTCGTGATCCGTAATTAATTGAGTATCGTTGTTTTTCAATACGCTTGCCCTCTGTATGCAACCATAAATTATTAAAAGGAGCTTTAGTGATCTCTGTTTCAATCTCTTTTCGTTTTAACAATCCTTCTCCTTTTATAGTCAGATAGTACCTTTTTCCCATCGACCTGATTCTAAGCTCCGGACCATTTTCACACAGGATCAGGTATCCCTGGCTAATATTTACAGGTTTTGTTCTTGTAATATCGCCTGGTAATCGTCCAATAAGAAATTTCCTTTCAATTTCCCAACCCATCTTTTTTTCATGTAAAATAATAGTTTTTACTTAAAATTCCAAATAAAGAAGTAATATAATCAAACAGAAACTAGTATTAAACAAAAAAAAATATAATTTTTTTTAAAAAAAAGCAATTTATTACAATTAAAAGCTATCTTTGCAAAAAAAAGAAATAATATATTCTGTGTATCAAAGACACCTTATATATTTACTACTTAGAAACCTAAATCTAAACAAAAAACAAAACAAAGCTAATTTCTATTAGCAAATTAATATCCATATTTTTTTTAAATTTATTGAATAACAACAAAATGAAAACAGGTAAAGTAAAATTTTTTGATGAAACCAAAGGTTTTGGATTTATTATTGATGAAGAATCAGGTACTGACTATTTTGTACATGTTTCCGGTTTAATTGACAAGATCACTGAAGATGATAAAGTAACCTTTGAATTAACTGAAGGTAAAAAAGGATTAAATGCAGTTAACGTTAAGTTAGCCTAAATATTTAATTAAACTATTTTGCATCAAAGCCCGGCTAATTATTGCCGGGCTTTTTTTTATACTGGTTACTGGTTACTGGGTATTAGGTGCCGGGTACTTGTTTATCAAAACCTGAAACTCTTCAGCCGAATTCAATTCGGCTCTACTTCGTCTCTTCTCATCTTCTCCTTAGCCTTAGCCTTCTTTTTCCTTAGGAAGTCTGACAATAAACCTGCTACCCTTACCAACCTCACTTTCAACACGGATATCTCCATTATGCATTGCAATAAATTCCTTACAAAGTATCAATCCAAGCCCGGTGCCTTTTTCATTGTCAGTGCCGGGGGTGGAAAAATTTTTATCAATCAGGAAAAGCTTATCAATATCTTTCTTATTAATCCCAACACCTGTATCAGCAACAGAAATTTCAACGGATTTACCGGCATCCCTGGCTTCAATTTTAATACTTCCCTTCTCATGAGTGAATTTAATTGCATTGGAAAGCAAATTTCGAATAACAGTACTTATCATCCTCAAATCGGCAAAAACCTGTAACTGTGCAGGAATATCAACTGAAATAGTAATATTCTTTTTCTTCGCGTTATCATTTAACAGATCAATTATACCAATAACAATATCATAAATTCCTGTTGTGGCAGGTTCGAGTCTAATTCTGCCTGTTTGTGTTGTTGACCACTCAAGCAGGTTATTTAATAGCTCAAAAGTTTCCTGACTGGTTTTATAGATACTTTTGATCATATCTTTGATTTCCGCTTTGCTAAAAGTTTCAGTCTCATTATATAATAATTCAGAGAAGCCAATAATTGAATTGAAAGGGCTGCGGAGGTCATGACTGATAATTGAGAAAAACTTGTCTTTAGCTTTATTAAGTTCCTGTAATTTCTTTTCGCTTTCTTTCAGTGCCTTTTCTGTCTTTTTGGTCTCGGTTATATCTCTGACTGTTGCCGTTAATAATTCCCTGCCTTCCAATTTAATCCTGGTCAGTAAAACAGTTGCAGGAAACTCATCACCATTAATTCTCTTATGTATCCATTCAAAGAAATACGAACCGCTTCTCATTGCCTTTCCTATGATTTTTCCGGCTTTTTCAGAAGAAAGGAGTCCGTCAGGTTGATATTCCGGGGATAGATCACCAGGTGTTTTAGAAGAAACCTCATTTTCATTTTTCGCCCCGAACATTTCGAGTGTAGCTTTATTTCCTACGGTAAACATCCAGTCAGGCGGAGCAAGCAACATTATTGCATCTCTCGAAGACTCAAACAGGATTCTATATTTTTCTTCCATGCTAAAGTGGAAATATTTTGGTAAAAACCAAAGAAGTTTTTGAATGAGCGACACAGCTAAAATAATAATAATATTGATTAATTGAAAATTTTAATTATAAAGAATGCTGGTTACTCGTTGCTGGTTACGACACTAAACCCGCTTCGTCCACCATAGGTAGTAACAAAAGTGGATAACCCGTAACACGTAACTTCTTTATAAGATAAAAACTATACCTTCACAAATTTATCATACCAATACCATGCAAAAAGACTAATAATACAAATTCCCAGTATTCCTCCACCTAAAGCAGAGGGAACGGCACCTATTAAAATATTCCTCACAATTCCAAGGATAACTGATACTGCAGCAATTACAGGTATCCATTCAAAATGATAGCGGATAAACAAAATGTATAACCCTAGCAAAATAAAACCTGTTAGTAATCCAGATACAATCCAGAAGATATAATTGTCAAGTGAAGCAGCCTGTATCAATATGCCTGCAAGAACGATTAATCCGCCAAATAACCACTTCGATTTTGACCACTGTTTTGTAAAAGTATGAAGTCCGAAATAGAGTATTAACAAAATACCAGTCATACCTATAAAGCTTTGAATATCGCTAATACCAGTACTAACAATTGGTAACCTTGAATTTGAAGCATCAAAATTCGCCCAGAAAGGAGAGGTTTTTATTTCAAACTTTGACAACAGGGCATTTAGTCCGAACAGCGCCAAACCAAGTCCGATTGCTTTAAGCCAGTTATACTTATCTGAAACTCTCACAGGAACCAGTTTAACTGACATACCCCCGATAATACCAAGACCTGCCGAAGAAAACAATCCGGCTATCCCCAATGAAACAATAAACATTGTAACAAAATTCGACCAAGGTAAACTGGTTTGATAACTAAACATCACGGAATCCCAGGTAAGATAGCCATCAAGAATAAACAAACCAAGCAGTCCGATTGCGAAGTACAGGAATAATTTTACAGAAAATTCTTTCCTGGTCCACCTTACAATACCCCAGATCATACCTGCAATAAGCAAAACAATTGAGAATACACTCCCGATTGTCCCAATAATACTCCGTTTGCTCTGCCTGTCTTCATATGCTCTTTCCCATTCTTCAGGTATATGAACATAGTAAGATAGTGAAGTAAGTTTATCACCTGCAATTGATATCCTGTACCTGCCTTGTCCTTTATCCAATGTATAGCTTAATGTATCAGCATACACAAAAGTCCAATCCCTCCGATTTTCCAACATTTTTGGTGTAACAGAGATCTCTTTTAGGTTTTCTCTTTTTATATCAAGTACTTCAGCTAATACAGAATCTGTCAAAACCTGAACATCAACTTGTTCCAGAACAGCACCTTCCCGCTTTTCAGGTATAACATGACTAAAACTACGTACATTCCCTTTCACATCCACAGTCGCCATGTATTCTTCTGCCCGGTCTTCAACTTTTCCTTCCGTTTTTACCAGTCTAACCGACCATCTCGGCGGAGAAAGAAAACCTCCAAGATATTTTTTGTAATTCTCTTTCCCTGCTTCCTGCCAGATGAATTTATGTTGCAAGCCGGCATTATCAGTTATACTAGTTAAAACTGTCCATTCTTCAGTATCAACATTAAATCTTTCGTTAAGTGCTTTAGTTGCTATCTCAACTGCTTGTTCTTTTGATATATCCAGTTTTGGTGCATCCTGGGTAAAAGGAGTGAAGAAGAACCACAGAGCCAAGCCTGCAATTCCTGCAGGGATCAATAATCTGGCATATGATTTTCGTTCAGGTTGTACTTCTATCTCTTTCTGAACTTTCTCCTCAGTGACCAGTGGCGGTTCCCATCCGCTATTCCTGAGCTTATCAGGAATTTCTGTCCATTTCCTGTTTTTTATTCTGAAATAGAGTATAATCCACAAGGGTACAAATAAGAACAGGAGTACCAGTATCCTGTCTGTCCATATTCCTGGTGATTCTGCTACCCACAGGGGCAGTGAAAACCAGAAAACATCAACTGCAAAATGCGCGATAATTGCAGGTATTAATCCATATCCAAAATATATCACACCGATAATTACAAACGGAATGATCATTTCAATGATACGGGCATAAGAAGGCTGCTGCGGATAGTTAGCATGAGCAGCCCCGAAAATTAATGTCTGGGCTACAAGTACCAGAACTATCCAGTAATTCTTAAATCTTGATTTACGGGTAAGCAATACTATTCCAGCCAGAGGAATTGCACGGCAAAGTGACTCTTCCCAGAATCCTGCCTGTAGAGAGATCCCGATGGAATTGAACCAGGGCATATAACTTGCCAGGATATTCGGATCAGACAGGTTACCTGCCGGGCTCCACCAGCCATAATGTTTGGTTATAACATAAAACAACACATCAATGCCGATCATGATCACCATAAACAGGTAACCTGCCATTGTCTGCCCAAGCAGAGATAAGGAACCTCCTGTTTTGGTTCCCCATGCTTTCCAAAGCTGCACATGACCAGGGAAAGCCGAACGTCCCAGACCTTCAGCTACCATAAATGTAAGTGCAAAAATTGCTCCCATACCCAATGTCAGCAGGAATCCATTTATAATAGAACTGGATAAAAAGTTACCGGCGGAAGTAGAGGTATCATAACTAAACCATGATAGCGGAATCTCGTTTATAGTGACAAGAAAAACCGAACCAAGTGCTATAATAATTCCCCATTTTGCAGCCGGTTTCCAGATAAGCCTCCGACGGCGAAGCAGGAAAAACAGTCCTATAAATATTCCCCCAAAACCATAAACCACTACAAGTCCCACTGTACCAAACAGAGCAACAGTATCATTATCAGAACGCATCTCCGAATACCGCCGATCGAACTCTTCCGGTATCTTTACAAAGTGCCTTACCTGTGTGAGTTTATCTCCGCTAACCCTTAATTGCAGTCTGTACCTTCCTTCACCAATTTGTTCATCCTGACGCTCATATACAAAAGAATGATCTATTCTGCCACTCTCCACCTCTTCTTTCGATTTCTCAACAAGCTCATAGCCGGCAAAATTAACATCCCAATTTTTTTGCGCCTCATCTGTTGCTATTGTTAATGCCTCTTCCTCTTCAAGAGCAGCCCCTTCTTCCGAATCAGCCAGTTTTTCCGAAAAACCATATATTTCACCGGCGGGAGTAAAAGAAAAGATCACTTCATTTGCCTCATGCTCCTTGAAATGCCTTACTTTCCAGTTATATGAACTATACAATCCTGTTTCAAGTATCTCGGTAAATTTTTCGAGACCTCCGGCTTCCAGTTCAACAAAATTCTGGAAACGATTATCATTTGTGAAAACAGCTGCCGTTTTATAATCCAGTGGACCCAGAAATGATTC